>ERZ779626.515-NODE-515-length-22665-cov-11.388324_pt1 | contig 22665 bp, 25 predicted proteins | sample MGYA00514209_ERZ779626 | MGnify/ENA primary metagenome ERZ779626 (study PRJEB29562, sample SAMEA4376713) | mouse gut metagenome | isolation source: Cecum | study: EMG produced TPA metagenomics assembly of the A DSS colitis mouse model was used to assess the...
GCGGGAATTTATGGCGTGAAGCTGTGTGCGGGGATTTCATCAGTGGTTCCTTAAGGACAAGACAGGCCGCAGCGGCCTGCCTTGTCCTTCTTGTACTGTATAACCCACTGTGACGCTTTCAGGGAAAGTGCCCAGAGAGAACTGTAAATGCGGAATTTGGACTGTTCCCTTAAAAGCTGGGCAATTTCACGCGTTCTTCCGTGTCAAACAAACCCCAATGATTGATCCAATCAAGACAAGCGGCGCTATTCTAATAAACAACCACTCAAACGCGTGAAAACCTACTCCGATTACTGCGGTTTCGGGATGGCTGTAATCCCAGCCCAAGTAAGGGCTGTTTAACACGATCAGGACTGGAAAAGCAGCCGCTGTAACCGTACACAATCCAATAAAAAGCCAATGAACCGCGTTTTGTCTCGCCGCTTTTCTGTGCGCAAGCTGTAAATTTATGACCTCAAGTTTCTCGGAGATTGCTCTTAAGTCATCCGCCTTCGCCTCGGCAACGGTTTCTCCAAGCAGTGTGCTAACAGGCGTTTCCAATACCTCTGATATGGAAATCAGCATATCGGCGTCTGGAACCGACAGACCTTGCTCCCATTTAGAGATTGTTTGCCTCACCACATTCAACTTGATTGCGAGTTCCTCCTGCGAAAGGCCTTTGGATTTTCTGAGTGTTTTTATGTTTTCATTCAGCATCAGGGATGGCCTCCTTTCCCTGCTATCATACAGAGAAAAGCCCGTTGCGGCAAGCAACGCAAATTAACATGACGGCATCCGTTCCATAAACCGGCATATACCGGCAAAATCACAATCAGGGAATCCCCGGTGAAAAGAGCTTCTTTTCACCGGGCGTCAGGCTTCCTTATGCCGGGCCGCACCAGGGGGAAACCGCTCCTGAAGCAGACGCCGCATGTCCCCCGGCAAGGGGGCGGAGACCTCCACCCGTTCCCCGGTGACAGGATGCTCCAGCATCATCCTGTAGGAATGCAGGGCGGGCCGGGGGATGAGCCCCGGGTCCTCCACGCCGTAGAGCCAGTCCCCCGCCAGGGGACAGCCCAAATGGGCCATGTGGACCCGCAGCTGGTGGGTCCGCCCGGTCTCAGGCCGGAGGGCCAGCAGGCTGAGGCCGTCCCCCCTGGCCAGGACCTCGTAATGGGACACGGCTGGGGCCCCGTCGGGCCGGACCTTCCGGGCCACGGCAGAGGCTTCCTCCCGTCCGATGGGGGCGTCCACGGTCCCCCGCCCCGGCTGGGGACAGCCCAGGCAGAGGGCCCGGTACTCCCGCCGGAACGCCTCCGTGTGCAGCACACGCCGGAGCAGGTCGTGGACGTAGCCGCTCTTGGCAATGACCATCAGCCCGGTGGTGCCCTTGTCCAGGCGGTTCACAGGGTGGAAGATGAAGCCCGTTCCCCGCTGCCAGGCCAGGGCTCCCGCCACCGTAGGGGTGTCCGGCAGAAAATTGGAGGCGTGGGCCGTCATGCCCGCGGGCTTGTCCACGATGAGCAGGTGCTCATCCTCCCAGACCACCGGCAGGGGCCAGTTTCCGGGAGTGACGGCGGCCCTGGGCGGGCGGCGGTCCTCCGTCTCCACCGCCAGCACGTCCCCGGCCCGGAGCACATGGGGCGTGTGGACCGGCGTTCCGTTGACGAAGATGCACGCGCCCCCGTGGGCCAGCCGGGAGACGGCGTGGGAGGAAAAATGGAGCTTGGCCCGGAGGATGTGCCGCACCGTGGCCCCGTCCTCCTCCGGCGGAATGATTCTTCTGATAACTGCCATGCCGTCTCCCCCTATGCACATACCGCGCTGCCGTCGCTTCAGCTTGGAAAACTGCCAGGCAACCAGGGCGTACTACGCCTTGCTTGAAAAAAGTCTAAACGCCCAAAACGGCGGATCTTTTTCCGCCGCTCTGCGTTAAATTTTCTTGCCGGGCGTCAGCCCGCCCGCGAAAATTTGCCTTGATTGGCGAAAAAATCTCTCACCGTTGGGCATTCCGTCAATTTTCAAACAAGGCCTAAAGTTCTTTTGATTACTTTTCTTTCAAGAAAAGTAACTGCCGGCTCAGGTCCAGCCGCACCAGGGTTCCCTGCCCGGGGCGGGAGGAAATGGAAATACCGTGGTTCAGCCGGTCCAGCACCTGGCGGCAGAGATAGAGCCCGATGCCGGTGGACTTCTTGTCCTCCCGGCCGTTAAAGCCGGTGAAGCCCTTTTCAAAGACCCGGGGCAGGTCCTCCGGCTGGATGCCGATGCCGCTGTCGGTGATGACCAGGGTCTCCCCGTCGCCGTAGATGCGGACGCATCCGCCCTCCGGGGTGTATTTCACCGCGTTGGACAGCAGCTGCTCGATGACAAAGGACAGCCACTTCTCGTCGGTCAGCACCGTTTTCCCCGTTTCCCGGAAGTCCAGGGAAATCTTTTTCAGAATGAACAGCCGGGCGTATTTCCGCACCGACTGACGGATCAGGGCGTCCAGCTCACAGCTTCGGAACACATAGTCGGTAGTGCCGCTGCCCAGGCGGAGGTAGCCCAGGACCATCTCCACATACTGCTCGATTTTCAAGAGCTCCCCCTCCAGCTCCGGCCGGGGTTCCTCCTGGAGCAGCAGCCGCATGGCGGCGATGGGAGTCTTAATCTGGTGGGCCCAGAGGGTGTAGTAGTCCGTCATGTCCTGGATGCGGTTCCGGTCCTCCAGGGCCAGGGCGGCCCGCTCCGAGGCCAGGGCCTGACACAGGGCCTGATAGTCCTCCTCCAGCAGCCCCCTGGGGGGCGGCAGGGGCAGGACCCGCTCCCGGACCTGAACTAAAAGCCGCTCCAGCTCCCGGTGCCGCCGGAGGAACTGCACATATCCGACAGCGAACAGGACCAGCCCCAGGGCAAAGCACAGCACGAAGGCGTAGCCCACCGATTCCAGAGGCAGGCCGTAGAGGCAGAACACGGCGGAGCAGATGCCCAGGCACCCTCCCAGCAGCAAAAGCAGCTTCCAGTGCCGTGAAAAATACGCGCCCAGGACTCTCATACCCCGCTCTCCTCCACCAGATAGCCCGCGCCCTTCCTGGTGCGGATGAAGTCCGGCAGTCCCGCCGCCTCCAGCTTCCGCCGGAGGCGGTTCACGTTGACGGACAGGGTGTTTTCGTCCACAAAGCTGTCCGATTCCCACAGGGCGGTCATCATGGCGTCCCGGCTTACAATCTGGCCCTTCTTCTCCAGCAGGAGCTGGAGGAGCTTCCCCTCGTTCCGGGTCAGCTCCACTCTTTGCCCGTTTACCGTGACCGTTCCGTTGGCGGGATTCAGCGCCGCCCCGCCGCAGGTGAGCAGCGCCGGTGCTACGGCGAAATCATAGGCCCGCCGCAGCATGGCCTGGACCTTGGCGGAGAGGACCTGGAGGTCAAAGGGCTTGGCCAGCAGGTCGTCCCCGCCCATCTGCATGGCCATCACCAGATTCACGCTGTCCGAGGCGGAGGTCAGGAAGAGAATGGGCGCCTTGGAGATTTTCCGAATCTCCTGGCACCAGTGGTAGCCGTTGAAAAAGGGGAGGGAAATGTCCAGCAGCACCAGCTGGGGATCAAAGTCCATAAATTCCGCCAGCACGGCGTCAAACCTCCGGGCGCAGGCCACCTGATAGCCCCAGCTCTCCAGATGACGCTCCACGGCCCCGGCGATTACGCCGTCGTCCTCCACAATAAAAATACGGTACAAACTCGGACGCCTCCTTCTCGCTGCGAACGCTCCGCCGCCCTCCGGCGGAGACCTGTTTTCCTGTAGTATAGCATAGGCGTCCCAGCAAGTCGAGAGTGATTTTCAAGGGCCCGTCCCCTGGATAAGCGCAGTCCGCAGCCGCCCGGTTCCTTGCCGAAAATCCCTCTCGACTTGCCGGGCGGGATGTGATATACTGTAGCGGAATTTGGGGTCCCCGGCGGGACCCTGCCCCAGCGGCCCGGGCCGCAATCCGGCGACAGGCGGTGCATTCTTATGAAAAAAACCTCATTCCCCTGGTGGCAAAATAAAGCCGCGTATCAAATCTATCCCAAGAGCTTTTTCGACGGCAGCGGAGACGGAATCGGGGATTTGCCCGGCGTCCTTTCCAAGCTGGACTATTTGAAGGACCTGGGGGTGGACATCCTCTGGCTCTCCCCGGTCTATCCCTCTCCCATGGTGGACCAGGGCTACGATATTTCCGACTATTACGGCGTGGACCCCCGCTTCGGGACCATGGAGGACCTGGACGCCCTCATCCAAGAGCTGAAGCGCCGGGAAATGTATCTGGTGATGGACCTGGTGGTCAGCCACTGCTCCGACCGGCACCGCTGGTTTCAGGAGGCCATCCGGGACCCGGCGGGCAAATACGGGCAGTACTTCTATTTAAAGCCGGGCCGGAACGGCGGCCCGCCCAACAACTGGCGGGCGGAGTTCGGCGGAAGCTGCTGGGACCGTCTGCCCGGCTCGGACCTCTATTACTTCCACACCTTCGCCAAGGAACAGCCGGACCTGAACTGGGAGAACCCGGAGGTCCGCCGGGAGATCTGCGATATGGTGAACTGGTGGCTGGACAAGGGGGTCTCCGGCTTCCGGCTGGACGCCATCATCAACCTGAAAAAGGACCTGAGCTTCCGGGACGGCCCCGCCGACAGCCCCGACGGCACCTGCGCCGTGTCCAAAATGCTGCCCCAGACCACGGAAATCGGGGCGTTTTTGAACCAGCTGAAACAGGAGTGCTTCCTCCCCCACGACGCCTTCACCGTGGGCGAGGTGTACAGCATCACCCGGGAGCGGGTGAGCGAGTTCGGCGGGCCGGAGGGCTACTTCTCCACCCTCTTTGACTTCGCGCATTTTCTGGCGGACCACCGGGGGGTCTTCTGGTATCAGCACAAGCCCTTCGATTTCCGGTCCTGGCGGGACGCGATTTTCCGCTCTCAGGAGAACGATTCCGTTTTCCTGGCCAACGTCCTGGAGAACCACGACCGCCCCCGGAGCCCCGGTATCTTCCTGCCGGAGGGAGACGAGGGCTATGAGGCAGTCACCGCCATGGCGGCGCTGTCCGTCCTGCTGCGGGGCATTCCCTTCCTCTACCAGGGCCAGGAGATCGGCATGCGGAACGGGGACTTCCGCACCGTAGAGGACTTTGAGGACCTGAACACCCATGACCAGTACCGCGCCGCCCGGGCCGCCGGGCTGACGGAGGAGGAGGCCATGGCGGTCTGCCGCCGCCACAGCCGGGACAACGCCCGGACTCCCATGCAGTGGACCGGCGGCGGGCACGCCGGGTTTACCACCGGCACGCCCTGGTTCCCGGTGAATCCCAACTACCGGGAGCTGAACGTGGAAGCCGACGCCGCCTCGGCGCGGTCCGTCCGGGGGTGGTACAAGCGTCTGCTGGCCCTGCGGAAGGATCCGGAGTGGGAGGACGCGCTGGTCCGTGGCGGCTTCCGCCCCGCCTTCCGGGAGGAGGCGGAGATCTTTGCCTATTGGCGTACCGGGGAGGAATCCGGGAAGCGGATTCTGGTCCTCTGCCACTATGGCCGGGGGACGGCCTCCGTCCCCTTTGCGGAGCCATTCCGGGTGCTGATGAACAATTATGACAGCCTGGAGAGCCGGGAGGGCCGCCTCCGGCTGGACGCGTATCAAGTCGTGGTGCTGGCCTGCGGGGCCGGGGAACAGGAGGAAGTATGATCCGCAATATCATCTTCGACATGGGCAACGTGCTGATTCAATGGAAACCCGATCTGTTTGTGGAGAGCCTGGACGTCCCGGAGGAGGACCGGCCCCTGCTTCTGCGGGAGGTCTTCGGCTCCGTGGAATGGATTCAGATGGACCGGGGGACCCTCTCCATGGAAGACGGGCTGACAGCCATTTGCCGCCGCCTGCCGGAGCGTCTCCGCGGCCCCGCCCGGGAGCTGACCCTGAACTGGTGGCGGCGGTGGCTGCTGCCCATGGAGGGCATGGCGGACCTGGTGCGGGAATTGAAGGAGCTGGGCTATGGCATTTACCTGCTGTCCAACGCCAAGGAGGACCTGCCTGAGTACTTCCCCCTGATTCCGGGGAGCGAGTGCTTTGACGACGGGATTATCTCCGCCAGATGGAAGCTGCTGAAGCCCCAGCCGGAGATTTACCAAACGCTGCTCCGGGAGTACGGCCTCCGGGCGGAGGAGTGCTTCTTCATCGACGATCTGAACATCAACATCGAGGGGGCCTGGCTTGTGGGCATGGACGGCGCTATTTTCGACGGGGACCTGTCCCGCCTCCGCCGGGCGCTGAACGATGCCGGGGTCCCGGTGAAAGCATGAATAGACAAGCCCCGCCGGATGCTCCGGCGGGGCTTGCTTTTACTCCTCCTTGGGACCCAGGACCACGGCGGCCACGGCGCAGAGGATGCCCCCCACAGCGAACACCCACCAGGCCGTCTTCCACATATACAGGGCCAGGCCCAATCCTACGTAAACGGCCGTGGCCAGCAGCATGATCACGGAGCAGACGGTCCCCACCAGATTGTTCCGCCGCTTGGCCTCCGGCGAGGGATTGTTCTCCCGGTTATACTTTTCCACGTCGTATTTGTCGTGCTGGATGCCCCCGTAGATGAAGGACCACACCGCCCCGGCAATGATCAGCAGGAAAAAGGCCATGCTGTAGGACTCATAGGGCTCCCGCTCCGGAAAGGCGGAAAAAAACAGCAGCAGCAGGACCACGGCGAACAGGATCGCCCCCACGCCTCCGGCGATGTGCCAGATGAATCTCCTCTGAAAGGCCTCCTTCTGCTCCTCGGTGTAGAAGTCGGCGATCACGGGGTTTTTCCTGTGGAAGTTTTCAAGCTCAATGCCGGAGACCGTCAGGACCACCACGCATACCGTGACGACCAGCAGGAGCGCCGCGCCCGCCAGGGCCTCCGGTGCGCCCAGGACCTCCAGCAGGCCGCTCACGCCCACGCCGGCGATGATGGCGGAAACTGCCAGGGAGATCCTCCAGGCGAAGCGGGTCATGAAGCCGTCGTACTTGGCTGTGTCGGCCACCCGGCTCTCCTCCACGCTGCCCCGGAGGAGCGTGTCCAGGTTTACGTTATAAAGGTCACAGATGTGCAGCAGGGTGTCCATTTCGGGAAAGCTTTGACTGCCCTCCCACTTGCTGACGGACTGGCGGCTGACGTCCAGCTGTTCCGCCAGCTGCTCCTGGGTGATCCCGGCCTGGGCCCGGATGAATTGCAGGTTTTCGGAAAACGACATTTGGGTGATCCTCCTTGAATTTGGTGCCCTTATTCTGCCGGAGCGGGCGGCGCAGCGCCAGCGATTTGGTGTTGCGTTTGAAGAAATCCATGTAAACTTTGGGTTGCGCCCCCTATTTTAGCGGCTTTTCCGGGCAAACGCAAGGTTCCCGATTGCGTTCCCGCCGGAAACCCGTTATAATCAAACCATCAACATTCGACACGCGGGAGGTACGGACACATGAAGCTGGCGGCGGCGGCGCAGATGCGGGAACTGGACCGAAAGGCCATAGAAGAGCGGAAGATTCCCTCCATCGACCTGATGGAGCGGGCGGCGGAGGAGGTGGCCCAGGCGGCCCTGGACGCCCTGCCCGACAAGCCCTCGAAATGCCGGGCGGCGGTATTCTGCGGCGCGGGGAACAACGGCGGGGACGGCGCCGGCGCGGCGCGGCTCCTCTTTCTGATGGGCCTCAAGGTCCGGGTCTTTCTGGTGGGGGACTACAGCCGCCTCACCCCCGACGCCATGGAAGAGACGGGCCGCCTCAGCGAGTGCGGCGTGGAGCTGGAGGACTTCCGCCCGGAGGACGCCTCCCAGGCCGCCTGGGCCCGGGGGTGCCAGGTGGTCATTGACGCGGTGTTCGGCGTGGGCCTCTCCCGGGAGATCGCCCCGGGCTCCCGGTTCGCCGCCGCTGTGGACCTCATCAACTCCTGTAAAGGCACAGTGGTTGCCGCCGATATTGCCAGCGGCGTGGAGGCGGACACGGGGCGGGTCCTGGGACGGGCTGTCCGGGCGGACCGGACCGTGACCTTCTCCCTGCCCAAAATCGGTCAGGCCGCCGGAGACGGCGCTCTCCTCTCCGGGAAGGTGACGGTGCATGATATCGGCATTCCCGCCGCCCTGGTCCGGGAGGTCTCCTGCCCCGTCCAGACGGTGGAGGCGGACTTCGCCCGGGCCGCCCTCCCGCCCCGGAAGCCGGACGGACACAAGGGGGACTTCGGCAAGGTCCTCGTGGTGGGCGGGGCCGTGGGCTATACCGGCGCGCCCTATCTCACGGCCTCGGCGGCGGTGCGGTCCGGCTGCGGGCTGGCGTACCTGGGGGTCCCGGAGAGCATCTGGGAGATCGAGGCGGTCCGCTGTGCCTCCGCCATGCCCTTCCCCCTGGCGGACCGGCGCGGGAAGCTGAGCCGGCGCGCCCTGCCGGAGCTCCTGGAGCGGCTGGAGGGCTGTGACGTCCTGGCCCTGGGGCCGGGCCTGGGGCGGGGGGAGTCCGTCCGCCAGCTGGTTTTAGAGGTCCTCCGGCAGACGGAAAAGCCTGTGGTTCTGGACGCCGACGGCATAAACGCGCTGGAGGGACATATAGATAGTTTGGACAGCCGCCGGGGCCGGGTGACCATCCTGACCCCCCACGGCGGAGAATTCGCCCGCATCGGGAAAGGCCTTGCCGGAGACCCGGCGGGCACGGCCCGGGCCTTTGCCCGGGAGCACGGCTGCGTCCTGGTCCTCAAGGGCCGCCGCACCGTCACCGCCGGACCGGAGGGAAACGTGCTGGTGAACACCACCGGCAATTCCGGCCTTGCCAAGGGAGGCAGCGGCGACGTGCTGACGGGGCTCATCGCCTCCCTGCTGGCCCAGGGGGCCAGCCCGGTGATGGCGGCGGCGGGGGCCGTGTGGATGCACGGCCGGGCCGGGGACCTGGCGGCGCAGGCGCTGACGGAATACTGCGTAACGCCGGAGGACGTGATCGCCGCGTTCCCCAGGGTCTTTTCCGAACTGCAAGGAAATCAAAGCTAAGGGAGGTTTTCCGGTGCGCCTTTGGAAGTGCGTACCAATGATAACCCTGCTGTTGCTGCTGGCGGCCTGCGGCGGCCGGGGCGGCGGAGAGGGAGAGTCCCGGACGGCGGACCTGCGGGACCGCTACCATGACTGCGCGGGCTGTACCATGGAGGCGGCCGTCTCCTGCGACCAGGAGGGCCTGGCCTGGGAGGCGGAGCTCCGCTGCGAGTATGTCCCCGGCGGGGAGAGCACGGTGGAAGTGCTGTCCCCGGAGACCATCGCCGGGGTGAAGGCCGTGCTGAACGACACGGACTGGCGGCTGGAGTACGAGGGCGACAGCCTCAACGCCGGGGCCCTCAGCGACGAGGAGATCAGCCCCGCCGCCTGCCTCCCCCGGCTGATGAACGCCCTTCGGGACGGCTGGCTGCTGGAGGAGAACGAGGAGGAGTGGAACGGCGTGTCCTGCCTCCGCCTCACGGTGGACCAGACGGGGGTAAAGGATGGAAAAATCCTCTCCACGGTCTGGCTGAACCTGGCGGACGGGACCCCGGTCCGGGGAGAAATCGCCGTGGACGGGGAAATCATTTTGACGGCGGACTTTACGAGCTTCTCTTTTTATGATACAATAACAGAACACGGTGCTTGACGCTTCGCACAGCCGCCCGCCGCCCCGCATAGGATGACGTGGGGCGAGGACGCCGGAATTTGTCCCTCCCACGGCTTGTTCGCAAGATTCCCGGAAGAGGCGTATAAATTCCGAAACTGCGTGGGAGAATGAAAGTGGCCTCACCGAGGAGGAAAGCCTTTCCTCCCCGATGGCGGGTACTTCTTTCGGCGGAGTGTGAACTTTGTGGATACGAGTGTCAAGCGTGGCGATATTTACTATGCCGATCTCTCCCCGGTGGTGGGCAGCGAGCAGGGCGGCGTCCGGCCGGTTCTGATTATTCAGAACGACACGGGCAACCGCTACAGTCCCACCGTGATCGCGGCGGCTATCACTTCCCAGACCGGGAAGACCCGGCTGCCCACACATATCGACCTTCCTGTGGACCAGAGCTGCGGCCTGAGCCGGGATTCCGTGGTCCTGCTGGAGCAGGTGCGGACCCTGGACAAAAAACGGCTGCGGGAGCGCATGGGCCATGTGGAAGAAGCGGTGATGAACAAGGTGGACACGGCGATCGCGGTCAGCTTCGGGCTGCCCCACGACCAGTTGGTTTGAGGTTCCCTCCCGGCGGAGACTTGTTCTCCGCCGGGGGGCATACAGAGGAGGTACATATGAAAAAAGACAGATGGCTGCTGCGGGCCGTGGTGCTGCTGGTTCTCAGCGCCGGGCTGATGACCACCGCCTCCCTGGCGGCGGAGGCCGGGTCCTCCGGCGACCCGTTGGTGACGCTGAGCTATTTGAACGACACCTTTTTTAATACCATCATGCAGCGGGTGGACCAGAAGATTGCCGAACGCACGGGACAAGCCATCCCTGGGGGGACCTCCTCCAGCGCCGCCTCCTTCACGGTGGTGACCCTCAGCCAGGGACAGACCCTCGCCGGAGACGTCGGCTGCGAGGTGATGCTGCGGGTGGGCAGCGCCGTGTGCGTCTCCCCCTCGGACCCGGGGCTCATCGACGAGACCACCGGCTCCACCCTGGCAGACGGCGCGTCCTTAGTTCAGAACCACCTGTACATGATGACTATTGAGGGCCGGGGCGTCCGGGCCTCCTCCGCCACCACCAAGGTTCTGGCCCGGGGAAGCTACACCGTCGCCTGAACTACATAACCGGACCCGTCCGCGCATAAGATAGCGCAGACGGGTCTTTATTTTTTAAGAACCTGTCTTCATAACCGTGGGATGCCGGGAAAAGGACCGGCCAGGCGGCGTTCAACGGTTGTGAATACAGGTTCTAAGGCGGGAGGGACGGCGGATATGGACAAATTCCCCTTGATGCTGGAGGGCAAGCCCGCCGGAGAGCTGATGACGGAGCGGGAGGGCCTCTATACCTGGTTCTCCGCCCGCTGCCCCCTGCCGGAAGCGGGCCTCTGGTGCGCCTGGGCCGTGGGGGACCGGGGGGAGCTGAGGCTGGGGGTGCTGGAGCCGGAGGGAAGCGGGGGGACCATTCGCCGCCGTTTCTCCGGGCGGCTCACCGCCCCTCTGGGCCGCCTCCTCCGGGGGGAGGTCCGCCCCGCCGGGGCAAAGGAGCCGGAGGTCTGGGAGCCCGCCCCCGCCCCGGAGCAGCTCTTCCGGGCCCCCTGGCTCCGCCAGAGGCTGAGCGGCGTCCAGGGAGCCCGGGTCCGGCAGGCGGGGGAGACCCGGTATCTGGCCCTGCCCTATGACCGGGCAAAGCCCTTCCCCCTGACCACCCTGTTCTGCTTCGCCCGCCTCCGCAATCTCGGGGAGGGGGCTTATGTGGTCTACGCCTTCGACAAACAGGACCGGCCGGTTTTTTGAATTTCCAAAAACCGGGAAAATTTTTCTAAAAAAATTTGACAAAATTCTATCCATTTTGAAATTCCCGTGATATAATACAGCCGAACGTTCCCGGGACACCCCCGTAACGCCTTGGGAAGTACCAAAGGTGCCCGTATGTACGGACGCGGGCCGCCGGGAAACCGGCGGAGGATCAGGAGGTCCCATATGAAATGTCCCTATTGCGGCTTTAATGAGAGCAAGGTGATCGACTCCCGGCCGGCCGATGAAAACAACAGCATCCGCCGCCGGAGGGAGTGCCTTTCCTGCGGGCGGCGCTTCACCACCTATGAGACGGTGGAGAGCCTGCCGGTAGTGGTGGTGAAGAAGGACGGAAGCCGCCAGAGCTTCGACCGGGCAAAGGTCCTGGGCGGCATGATCCGGGCCTGTGAGAAGCGGCCCGTCCCCATGGCCCGGCTGGAGAAGGTAGCCGCGGAGATCGAGCAGGAGCTCCAGAGCTCCATGGAGCGGGAGATCAGCACGGAGATCATCGGCGAGCGGGTCATGGAGAACCTGCGGGGCATCGACCAGGTGGCCTATGTCCGCTTCGCCTCGGTTTACCGGCAGTTCCAGGACATCGACAGCTTCATGGAGGAGCTGTCCAAGCTGCTGGCGGAGCAGAACCAGCGGTAAGTGCGAAACGGCCCGCCGGAATTTTTCCGGCGGGCCGCCGTTTTCCCCTTTGCAAAGGGGAAAATCTTTGTTATACTATGTCCATAGAGCAATTCCCAAAAATACTGAGAAAAGTTCAGCGGTCCGGGGATAGCATGGCTGCGTTGTCGTCCTTGACGGGCGCCAGCCCGCCTGCGTCCTCCGCCTTGCCCTGCAATTCCCGTCCTCGCTTCCTTTTTTCTCATTATTTCTGGGAATTGCTCTAGATTGGAGGGCGTTTATGCTGTATCACATTCTCGCCGTGGGCGACGTGGTGGGGGAGCCGGGGCTCCGCCACCTGGAAAAGGTCCTGCGGCCCCTGCAAAAGCTCAAGGGCGCCGCCTTTACCGTGGTGAACGGGGAAAACGCCTCCGGCGTGGGACTGACCCGGGAGCAGGCGGAGCGCATCCGGGCCGCCGGGGCCGACGCGGTGACCCTGGGGAACCACGCCTTCGGCAAGGCCCAGATCGGAAGCCTGTTAGAGGACGCGCCCTGGCTTCTCCGCCCCGCCAACTACTCCGGCCGTGCTCCGGGCCACGGCTGTGAGATTTTCGACCTGGGGGCCGTCCGCATCCGGGTGGTGAACCTCATTGGCCGCTGCGGCCTGGCCTGGGGGGCGGACAATCCCTTTACCCTGGCGGACCAGCTGCTGGAGCAGGGAGAGGCGGACTTCACCCTGGTGGACTTCCATGCCGAGGCCACCAGCGAAAAGCTGGCCCTGGGCTACTATTTAGACGGGCGGGCCTCCGCCCTCTGGGGCACCCATACCCACGTTCCCACCGCCGACGAGCGGATCTGTCCCAAGGGCACCGGCTATATCACGGACCTGGGGATGACGGGGCCCATTGAGTCCGTGCTGGGCATCGAGCCCTGGCAGTCGGTGGAGGGCTTCCTGGGGGGCCTGCCCGGACGGTACAAGCACCCGGAGGGGCCATGCAAGCTGGGGGGAGCCGTGTTCACCCTGGACAGCGCCACGGGGCTCTGCACCGCTGTGGAGCGGGTCGACATCCGATAACGTGAAACAGAAGAGAGGTAGTTTCAGCCATGTCTATCGAGAGAGTAAGAGCGTATTTCAAGACCTTCGGCATTGAGGACCGCATCCGGGAATTCGAGGTCTCCTCCGCCACGGTGGAGCTGGCGGCGGTGGCCGTGGGCGTGGAGGGCGCCCGGATCGCCAAGAGCCTGAGCTTTAAGGTGGAGGACAAGCCCGTCATCATTGTGGTGGCCGGAGACGCGAAAATCGACAACAGCAAATACAAGGCCCAGTTCCACACCAAGGCCAAGATGCTCACCCACGAGGAGGCCCACAGTCTCATCGGGCATGACGTGGGGGGCGTGTGCCCCTTCGCCCTGCCGGAGGACGTGAAGGTCTACCTGGACGTGTCCCTGAAGCGGTTCGAGACCGTCTTTCCCGCAGCGGGCAGCGACAACAGCGCCATCGAGCTGACCTGTGAGGAGCTGGAAGCCTACTCCTCTCATTTCGTGGAGTGGGTGGACGTGTGCAAGGCCTGGCAGGCGGAAGGCTGAGACGTTTGGAGGCGCGATGATGCTGAAATTCATCCACGCGGCGGATTTTCATTTAGACAGCGCCTTTGCCGCCCTGCCCGCCGGACGGGCGGCGGAGCGGCGGAGGGAGAGCCGGGAGCTGCCCTTCCGGCTGGCGGATTATGTCAACAGCCACGGCGTTCAGCTGGTGCTGCTGGCCGGGGACCTTTTTGACAGCGCCGCCCCCTACCGGGAGACCGGCGAGGCCCTGGCAGAGGCCCTGGGGCGCATGAAGGCCCGGGTTTTCGCCGCCCCGGGGAACCACGACTGGTACGGCCCGGGCAGCCCCTGGGTCACGGCGGACTGGCCGGAGAACGTCCACATTTTCCGGGAAAGCGCCCTGGCCTCCGTGGACCTGCCGGACCTGGGCGTCGCCGTCCACGGGGCGGCGTTCACCTCTCCGGAGCAGGGGACCAGCCTTTTGGCGGGCTTTGCCGCGCCGGAGGACGGACGTGTCCACCTGGGCGTTCTCCACGGCGAGATCGACCCGGCGGAGGACCGCTATGACCCTCTCCGGCGGGAGGAGATTGCCGCCAGCGGCCTGGCCTATCTGGCCCTGGGGCACATCCACAAGCGGGGAGAGCCCAAGACCTATGGCGGGACCCTCTGCGCCTGGCCCGGCTGTGCCGAGGGCCGGGGCTTCGACGAGCTGGGGGAGAAGGGCTTTTATGAGGGCGTGATCGACGGCGGGCGCGTCTCGTTGTCCTTCGTGCCCTTCGCCCGGCGGCGGTATGAGATTTTAAATGTGGACGTGACGGGCCGCTCTCCCCGGGAGGCTGTGGAAGACGCCCTGTCCGGGGACATGGCAGACGGCCTTTACCGCATCCTCCTCACCGGCGAGACCGGAGAGGGCGGCGCGGACGCCAGGGCCCTGGAGACGGCCCTGGCCGGGCGGTTTTACGCCCTGGAGGTCCGGGACCACACCCGGGTGGCGTCGGACGTCTGGGCCCGGGCGGGGGAGGATTCCCTCCGGGGCCTGTTCCTCCGGGAACTCCGGGCCAAATGGGAGGCCGCCGGAGACGAGGCGGAGCGGGAGGCGGTCACCCAGGCGGTGCGCTTCGGCCTGGCGGCCCTGGACCACCGGGACCTGGGCTGACCCGCTTTTCTTGAAAGATATGGGGCCTCTTGGCGGCTCTGCCGCTTAGAGGCCCCGTATGCCCCCTGGGTAAAAGCAGGCAAAAGAACGCTAACGCGCTCTGCTTGTCCGGCAGTTTTCCAAGCCGGAGCGGCGGCGCAGACCTCATTTTTTGACAGATATTCGGAAAAAATCCTTGCAATTTTGAAAAGTCTGTGATATCCTATTCAGGCTTACAAAGGGCGGTCCTCTGCCGCGTGCGGAAAGCCGCGCGAAAAAGCGGGTAAGAACGCCTATTATAACAGGAGGAAATATCCATGGATCTCATCAAGGAACTGAACAAAGAGGCGCTGGGCAAGGAGACGCCCAAGGTGCAGATCGGCGACACCGTGCGTGTCCACGTGAAGGTCAAGGAAGGCTCCCGGGAGCGCATCCAGGTCTTCGAGGGCACCGTCATCGCCAAGAAGCACGGCGGCATCGAGGAGACCATCACCGTCCGCCGCATCTCCTACGGCGTGGGCGTGGAGAAGGTGTTCCCCATCCACTCTCCCTCCATCGAGACCATTCAGGTCGTCCGCAATGGCGCCGTCCGCCGGGCCAAGCTGTACTACCTGCGGGGCCGCGTGGGCAAGGCCGCCAAGATCAAGGAGAAGCTGTAAGATTCCGAAGAATAAAAGAGAGGCGCAGGCCTCTCTTTTTCTTTTCCCTTCCGAGGGGGTTTTATGTACCTGCATCCCGGCTGGTCACAGGGGTTCTTAAGGAAGCACGGATTAAATCAACGTGTGCAGATTTGCGCCAGAAATTTCTGCCGACAAGGAAGAAAATCGCAGGAATCCTGGCGGATTTCAAGATTTTCTGACGCGGTCCAGCGGGAATTTATGGCGTGAAGCTGTGTGCGGGGATTAAATCAGTGGTTCCTTAAAACACGCACAGCGCCGTGAAGCAGGGGCCGTGGGGCCCCAGTCCCTCGACAAAATACCCCTCTTCGCCCCGGAAGCCCTCCAGCTTCAGCTCGTCTCCCAGGACGGCCTCCCGGCTGTAGTTGATGTAAAACTCCCTGGGGCTCAGGGGCTGTAAGTCCTCCGGCAGGGCGTCCCAGATGATGTCGGCGTAGTTCCCGCTGAACAGGTGCCCGTTGCCGTCCAGGTCGGACCAGCGGACCGTGCGGGTCCCCAGGGGTTCCCGCCCCTCTTTGGGGAGGACGATTTTTCTCGTTTCCGGGCAGTCCAGGGGCCGGCCGGAGCCAAGAATCGGCTTGGCGGTGAAGGCGGAGGGGCGCAAGATCTTCCTGGTCACGGGGTCCACCAGAATCCAGTCCGTCTTGGCGGAGACCCGGAGACGGCCCGCCTGGTCCTTCATCTCATAATACCGCCGCATGTGGGCGGCCTTGGCCCCGGCCTCCCAGGTGGTGACGTCCAGCACGTCCCGGGCCCGGGGGCAGTCGTGGATTTTTATGGACGCCCGGGAGAGGAGAAATACCTCCCGGTTTGCCCAGAGCACCTCATGGGTCAGGCCCCGGGCGTCATAGTCGTACCCGGCGAAGGAGGCCATTTTGCTCAAAACGGCGGCTGTGCGGGCCCGCTGGTCCGGGCCGCAGTCCCAGAAGACCAGCTCCTCCTGCCGGAAATAGCCGTTTTCATATAGTTCCTGCTTAAAATGTTCCATGGTAAATTCGCTTCCTTTTATCGTTCACTTCTTGGGCGGGCGGGACCGCAGCCGCCAGGGCTCCCGCCGCAGCCCGCCGCCGTCAGCCGGAGACCCGGCGGAGCGGAATTTTGTTCGGCGGAAGGCCGCCCGGAACACCGAGGAGGCCAGCATGGCCCCCACCGCCAGCGCCGCCGCCATGCCGAAGGTGTGGAGCAGGGTGCTGAGAAACAGGTTCGTCTCCCCCGCCACGCCGTGGCGCATGGCGTAATAGATGCCCCCTCCGGGGACCAGGGGCAGCAGGGCCACCAGCACATAGCCCGTCACCGGACAGCGCCGGACCCGGCTCATCACCTCGGCGAACACGCCGATGGCCGCCGCCGCCAGGAACGCCGCGAAAATGGTCTTTCCTCCCAGCAGGTACACCAGCCACCCCAGGGCCCCGCCCACGCCGGCAATGAGCTTTCCATAGCCGTGGATGTTGAACATCAGCGTGAAGCCCGCGCAGGCCAGGAAGGCGCAGAGGCAGGGCAGGGCGTAGCCGAAAAAGATCGTCTCCATGCCGTCCTCCTCAGAAAAGTCCGCCCAGGGCCTGGCCCGCCGCCGCCCCCAGGGCGATGGCGGAGGCCACTAGAATCGCGTCCGCCGTGCGGCTCAGGGCGGAGAAGGTGTCCCCGGCCATGATCTCCCGCATGGCGTTGGTCAGGGCCACGCCGGGGACCAGGACCATCAGCGTGGAGATGGTCACCACGTCCACGCTGGTTCCCAGCCCCGCCTCCACCAGCGTCAGCGATAAAAATGCCGCCACGGCGCTGCACACCGCAGTGCGGAAAAAGCTGTTGGCCCCGATGAATTTCCCGCCGCAGAGCAGGCAGAGGCCCACCGCCAGGCCGCAAAAAAAGGAGCAGGCCGTGTCCGGGAGGCCGCCGCCGAACAGCGGCGCGAAAAAGGCGGGCGCCACCCCATAGCCCAGCAGCATCATGCGGATGGAGTGCCGGGGGATGGCCTCGGGCAGCGCGTCAATGGCGGCCTGGGCCGTGTCCAGGGGCGGGGCCTCCGCGCAGAGGCGGCGGCAGAGGCTGTTGCACCGCTCCAGCAGTTCGATGTCCGTGCCGTGGGACGGAACCCGGCGCATCCGGGTGACGGGATGGCCCTCCGGGGTGGCCACGCTGACAATGAGGCAGTTGGGAATGGCGAAGACCTCCGGGTTCTCCAGGCCGTAGGCGTGGAGGAGCCGCCGGGCGGACTCCTCCACCCGGTAGATCTCCGCGCCGCTGTACATCAGCTGATAGCCCAGCTCCGCCGCCATGTTCAGGAGCTTTTCATAGTCCATGGTTCAGTCCAGCGTCTCCTTGAAATCCTCACAGAAATTGGGCCGGTGAATATCCAGCGTCATGGGGAGCTTCCCCTCGATAAAGCGCTGGTACAGGCCCTCCATGCCGTATTTCAGCTTGTACTCGATTTCCTCCTTGTAGGCGGGAACGACCATGTAGAAGCTGATTTCCTTTCCCTCCTCCGTGGTCAGGGGCGGCACCAGGGACGGCTGGGCCAGCACCGCGCCGCCAAAGCCCACGCCGTCGCAGACGGGGGCGTACTCCGGGCCGTTGGGAATGCTGTGGCCCCAGCCCAGCCAGGTCTTGTATTCATGGGGAAACCGGGCCAGGAATTTCAGCATCTGGACGGGCCAGAAGCACTCATAGGGCAAATCCTTGGGGCTGGTCCCCTCCCCGCCCAGGTTCCAGTTCCCGGGAAGAATCATATACAGCTCCGCATATTTCAGGTCCTCCCGGTCCGAGATCTCCTCCGGCAGGCTCATGGGCAAATCGCTCATGCCGGTGGTGTAGAGGATGGTTCCGTCCTCCTCCCGGGGTCCCCGGAGGACATGCACGTCGATATGGACCAGGTCGCTGAGAATTTCATGATAGACGAAGCCCTCCCCGCCCGGGAAAATCTCCTCCATGTGCTTTTCAATGGCCTCCATGGAGACGCACGCGTCCTCCGGCGGGCGGAAGCCCTGGTTTTCCGGGGTCTGATAGCGGTAGACGGCGGAGCCGCCGGGGGTGTATTCCTCCGTCTCGGGGGCGGTTCCCTCCTTCCGCGTCCGGACTTCTTTTTTCTTTTTAAATTTATCCAGGAAACCCATGTGTAAAACCTCCCTGTGAAATTCACGGAAATCTTCCTCTATCCTACTCCTTTTCCGTTCCGCTGGCAATTGTTTTTTCTCCCGATTCCCGAGACGCTGGAAAAATCCAGGGGAAGCAGATTGACGGCCTCCGCTCCCTGCCATGTTCCAACGAAAACGCGGGAGCGGGACCCGTTTGAAAGCGGATTGACAGGGCAAAGGGCCAGCGATATAATGAAAAAACAATATTTGGGGAGGGGAGCATATGCAGACGATCATTCTGCTGTTGAATCCGGGAAAACTTGACAATCCCGATATGGATTTGCGTTATTGCATCCCGGACCGCATTGAGGAAGTATCCGGTTCTGCCATATAGGATAACGGGTACAGCTTTATCGACACGGAGGACGGGCAGCCGGGGCCCTTGATGGGAATTTGGCTCAAAACAGAGGACGCGGGCAAACACTGGCCCATGCTCAGCAAGCTGTTTCGGGATGAAACGTTCCTGGGAAATGATCTGTCCGCGTCGGTCCAAATCTATATCTCCGAGAACGATACCGACGGCCTGGAGCATTGTACACGGGTTTTTCCATAGAATCATCTCTTCTTGCGGAGCTGTGGCCCCATAGGGGAAACGGCTCTGTTCGGCCGTTTTGGCCCGGCTCCCGCGAGGACGCCCGAACCGGTCCGCCGTCCCCTAAAAGCCGGACCCCGCTTTCCAGTCATTTTGCAAAAATCCAGGGGAAACCGATTGACGGCTTCCCTCCCTTATGTTAAACTAAAGACAATGTGTCAATGGCAGGACACGGGCTCTAACATCACAACCATGACATGATCGGGAAAGAAGGAAGCATATGTACAAGATCGTCAGAAAAGAGGCTCTGCGCCCCACCGTCACCCTGTACGAGATTGAGGCCCCGCTGATCGCCAAGAAGGCCCAGCCCGGCCAGTTCATCATCCTCCGGGTGGACGAAAAGGGCGAGCGCATCCCCATTACCATCAACGCCTACGACCCGGAAAAGGGCACCGTCACCATCATCGTCCAGACCGTGGGAGCGACGACGGAGAAGCTCTCCCGCCTGAACGAGGGCGACTGCCTCCAGGACTTCGTGGGCCCCCTGGGCAAGGCCACCGAGACCGAGGGCAAGAAAAAGGTCTGCGTGGTCGGCGGCGGCGTGGGCTGCGCCATCGCCTACCCGGTGCTGAAAAAGTTCCACGACGACGGGGCCGAGGTCCACGCCGTGGTGGGCTTCCGCACCGAGGACCTGGTGATTCTCGAGGACGAGTTCAAGAAGTCCTCCGACAAGCTCATCGTCTGCACCGACGACGGAAGCTATGGCCGCAAGGGCCTGGTCACCGAGGCTTTGAAGGAGCTCATTGAAGAAGGGAACCAGTACGACGAGGTCTTCGCCATCGGCCCCATGGTCATGATGAAGTTCGTCTCCAAGACCACGGAGCCCTACGGCGTCCCCACCACCGTCTCCATGAGCCCCATCATGATCGACGGAACCGGCATGTGCGGCGGCTGCCGCCTGAGCGTGGGCGGCGAGATGAAGTTCGCCTGCGTGGACGGCCCGGACTTCGACGGCCACAAGGTGGATTGGGATCTGGCCGTGAAGCGGAACCAGATGTATATGGAATTCGAGAAGCACAAGCACGAGGAGACCTGCAACCTCTTTAAGAAGGAGGCCGAATAATCATGGCCAATATGTCTTTACAGAAAAACCCCATGCCCTCCCAGGACCCCAACGTCCGGAATAAGAACTTCCAGGAGGTGGCCCTGGGCTACACCGAGGAACAGGCTCTGGACGAGGCCCAGCGCTGCTTAAACTGCAAGAACCGCGCCTGCATGCAGGGCTGCCCCGTCATGGTACATATCCCTGAGTTCATCGCAGAGGTCGCCAAGGGCGACTTTGAGGCGGCGTACCAGATCATTTCCAACACCTCCGCCCTGCCCGCCGTCTGCGGCCGGGTGTGCCCCCAGGAGACCCAGTGCGAGATGTACTGTGTCCGGGGCAAGAAGGGCGATCCCGTGGGCATCGGCCGTCTGGAGCGGTTCGTGGCCGACTGGCACAACGCCCACTGCACCGAGGCTCCGGAAAAGCCCGCTTCCAACGGCCACCGTGTCGCCGTGGTGGGCTCCGGCCCCGCGGGCCTGACCTGCGCGGGAGACCTGGCCCGGAAGGGCTATGACGTCACCGTGTTCGAGGCCCTCCATCTGGCGGGCGGCGTGCTGGTGTACGGCATCCCCGAGTTCCGTCTGCCCAAGGCCATCGTCCAGAAGGAAGTGGACGGATTGAAGGCCATGGGCGTGACCATCGCCACGGATACCGTCATTGGCCGGACCATCTCCATCGACGAGCTGATGGAGGAGCAGGGCTTCGAGGCCGTGTTCATCGGCTCCGGCGCTGGGCTGCCCATGTTCATGGACATCCCCGGCGTGAACTACCGGGGCGTCTACTCCGCCAACGAGTTCCTCACCCGCATCAACCTCATGAAGGCGTACCTGCCCGACTCGGACACCCCCATCCAGCGGCCCAAGAAGGTGGCCGTGGTGGGCGGCGGCAATGTGGCCATGGACGCGGCCCGCTGCGCCAAGCGCCTGGGGGCCGAGGTGTACATTGTCTACCGCCGGGGCATGGAAGAGCTCCCCGCCCGTAAGGAAGAGGTGGAGCACGCCGAGGAGGAGGGCATCATCTTCAAGACCCTCTGCAACCCGGTGGAGATCTTCGCCGACGAAAACGACGACGTGAACAAAATCCGCTGCATCCGCATGGAGCTGGGCGAGCCTGACGCCTCCGGGCGGCGGCGGCCCATTGAGGTCCCCGGCAGCGAGTTCGATCTGGACGTGGACTGCGTCATCATGGCCCTGGGCACCAGCCCCAACCCGCTGATCAAGTCCACCACCAAGGGCCTGGAAATCAACCGCAAGGGCGGCATCGTGGTCAACGAGGACGGCCTGACCTCCCGGGAGAAGGTCTACGCCGGCGGCGACGCGGTGACCGGCGCGGCTACGGTCATTCTGGCCATGGGCGCGGGAAAAACCGCCGCCAAGGCCATCGACGAGGCCCTGAGCAAGTAACATGAACAAGAACGCCGGAAGAGCAGTCGCTCTGGCGTTGGCGCTGTGCCTCCTGTTCGCCGCCTGCGGCGGGCAGGGGGCCTTGCCGTCCGACGCCGCCTCTTCCCGGGAGACGGAAGTCCCGGCCCGGACTGCGGAAACCGTTCCGTCCACTGAATCCCTCCCCGCGCCGCTGGAGGCGTCTCCCGGGGAGGAGGAAGCCTCGCCGCCGGAAATGGAGGCTTCGGCTTTTAACGGGGAGGAAGTCCCAGCAGCCTCAACAAGGCCCGAGAGCGGGGCGCTGGCCGAAGACATTGCTCCTGCGCTGGAGGGTCTGGAGAAAGTGGACTGGCAGATTGTCAGCATCGACCTGGATTCTTTTGGCCTTACCACAAGATCCGATGATGAACGGTTCATGGACATTATGGGTCACACGGACACGGTTCCCCTGGACCAGCTCATCGTCTTCGACCTGTGGGGCGACGCGCTGACGGAAGGGTCCAGCGAGGAGCTGCGAAGCCGCTTTTTGGAAGCGCCGGATACGGTGCTGGCCTATCTCGTGCTGATGGGGGACCAGCGGGTGGACTATTGGGACCAGCCGCTGGCGGCGGACAAAATCTGCATGAGCATCGCCACCGCCGACGCCGCCTGGCACGGCGGCTCGGAGGAGTTTGCCCAGACCTTGGCCGCCTGCCGGGAACGCTATTCCTCCGGCCGCGTCGCGGAGCTGCTGGACGTGCTGGAGCGGGAGCACGCCGCCTCTATGGAGCGGAACCACGGACAGAGCCAATGAACAGCGCCCCGGGGAGGGAGGTCCTCTCCGGGGCGCTGCTTGCGTATCTCTTCCGAATCTAATGTCCCTTCCGCTTCTCCCGTCGTTTCTCCCGGCGGAGGGTAAACTTCCGCTCCTCCTCCGCCTCCCGCTCCTGGCGGCTTTGGCGGGTCCGGGCGGCTTTACCCTCCTCCCGCTGGAGGGCCAGGGCCTGTTGGGCCTTGGTGCCTATGGCGGTGGGCCGAACGGCCCTCCGGGCCTCCCGGCGGGCGCGTTTGGGGTTGACCTTTCGCTCTAAGGGGACTTTGGCGGCGACGGGAGGGCTGAAGCGCAGGCTCCGCCAGTTCTCCAGCAAAAAGGCGTAGACCTCCTGGT
>ERZ779626.517-NODE-517-length-22656-cov-9.089023_pt1 | contig 22656 bp, 20 predicted proteins | sample MGYA00514209_ERZ779626 | MGnify/ENA primary metagenome ERZ779626 (study PRJEB29562, sample SAMEA4376713) | mouse gut metagenome | isolation source: Cecum | study: EMG produced TPA metagenomics assembly of the A DSS colitis mouse model was used to assess the...
TTTTTATCCCCCCCAGTAGTACTGGGGGTTAAGTTAAGCTTAAAGCAGCCAATATCGAAAAAGCGTCCGCAAAAACGGACGCTTTTTTATTCGATTTTAATTAAAGAACTTTTACAACCGTACCGGAGCCGACCGTTCTGCCGCCTTCACGGATAGCGAAGCGAAGCTTTTCTTCGACTGCGACGGGCTTGATAAGCTCAACGGAAATTTCTACGTTGTCGCCGGGCATAACCATTTCTACGCCTGCGGGAAGTTCGATAGAACCGGTAACGTCGGTCGTTCTGATGAAGAACTGAGGACGGTAATGATTGAAGAAAGGAGTGTGACGTCCGCCTTCTTCCGCCTTCAATACGTATACCTGAGCGGTGAACTTAGTTGCGGTTTTAACGGTGCCGGGCTTAGCGAGAACCTGACCCTTTTCAATACCCTTTCTGTCAATGCCGCGGAGAAGCGCGCCGATGTTGAAGCCTGCGATAGCTTCGTCAACGCTCTTGTGGAACATTTCGAGACCGGTAATAACGGTAGCGATGGGCTTTTCGATAAGTCCTACGATTTCTGCGGGATCACCTACGTGAGCGGTACCTCTTTCAACTCTGCCGGTTGCAACGGTGCCGCGGCCGGAAATGGTGAATACGTCTTCCACGGGAAGAAGGAAGGGCTTATCCGTTTCGCGCTGGGGCGTAGGAATGAACGAGTCGATCGTATCCATAAGCTCGAGAATGGGCTTAACTTCTGGAGAAGCGAGAACGTCTGCGTCCGCCGCGCCGGAGGAAGCTTTTTCAAGCGCTTTGAGAGCGGAACCCTTGACGATGGGGCAGCCCTTGAAGCCGTAGCTTTCAAGAGTATCGGTAACTTCCATTTCGACAAGCTCCAAAAGCTCGGGGTCGTCCATCTGGTCGCATTTGTTAAGGAATACTACGATGTAAGGAACGCCTACCTGACGAGCAAGCAGAATGTGCTCCTTGGTCTGGGGCATGGGACCGTCGGTTGCCGCAACTACGAGGATTGCGCCGTCCATCTGAGCCGCGCCCGTAATCATGTTTTTAACGTAGTCCGCGTGTCCCGGGCAGTCAACGTGCGCATAGTGACGCTTGTCCGTCTGATACTCAACGTGAGCGGTGTTTATTGTTATACCGCGCGCCTTTTCTTCGGGAGCTTTATCGATCTCGTCGTATTTCATTTTTGCTGCCTGACCCTTGCATGCCATAACCATAGTGATAGCTGCGGTCAGAGTGGTCTTGCCGTGGTCAACGTGTCCGATAGTACCGATGTTGACGTGGGGCTTGCTGTTGTCGTACTTAGCCTTTGCCATTTTAAGTTTCTCCTTGAAATTATATATTTTAAATGATAACTTCCGCCGCAAGCGGCGTCGCAGCTATCTATCATTATCGCTGCAATTAATGCGTTTTTTTACACATTGCCTATATTATATATTAAATTTAATAAAAAGACAATTAAAAAACGTAGAATTTTTATATTTTTTTAACACCGCAAAAAAGCGGTTTTGTTTGTTCTTACGTCATTTTGAACGCATGTGAAAAATTTTGTCCCTAATTAAACAGAGATTTAGATTTTTCGCCAAGGCTCAAAATGACATAAAATTTATACTTTATCAGCCTTTCTTTGCTCTTTCGCCGATTACTTTTTCGGCTACCGACTTAGGCACTTCCGCATAATGATCGAACTGCATGGTGAACTGTCCGCGTCCCTGCGTTCTGGAACGTAAATCGGTTGCGTAACCGAACATTTCCGAAAGAGGAACTTCCGCGTCGACGACCTTTGCGCCCGCTCTGTCGTCGGTGGAGACGATTGTGCCGCGACGCGCGGTAACGTTGCCCATTATATCGCCGAAATAGTCGTCGGGGGTGATAACTTCAACCTTCATTATAGGTTCAAGCAGAACGGGATTTGCCTTTGCCATACCGTCCTTAAAGCCCATAGAGCCTGCAATCTGGAATGCCATTTCCGAGGAGTCGACCTCGTGATAGCTTCCGTCATAGACCTGAATTTTGAAATCCACAACTTCGTAGCCTGCAAGGAAACCGTTTCTCGCCGCGCCCTGAATACCCTTGTCGATTGCGGGTATATATTCCTTGGGAATAGAGCCGCCGACGGTCAAATCCTCAAAAGAATAGCCGGAACCGGGTTCGCCGGGGATAAGGTGAAGCTTACAGTGACCGTACTGACCTTTACCGCCCGACTGACGCTTGTACATACCCTCGCAGTCGACCGCTTTTCTTATAGTTTCGCGGTAAGCAACCTGCGGCGCGCCGACGTTTGCTTCGACCTTGAACTCTCTCAAAAGTCTGTCGACGATTATATCGAGGTGCAACTCGCCCATGCCGGCGATAATGGTCTGACCTGTTTCCTGGTCGGTATAAGTCTTGAACGTGGGGTCTTCCTCGGCAAGCTTGATAAGCGCCATGGTCATCTTTTCCTGTCCCGCTTTGGTTTTCGGCTCGATTGAAAGCTGGATAACGGGGTCGGAGAAAGTCATCTGTTCCAGAATTATAGGATGCTTTTCGTCGCAGAGCGTGTCGCCCGTGGTGGTGTCTTTAAGTCCGACTATCGCGCAGATATCGCCCGAATAAACCTTGGGGATTTCCGTACGGGTGTTGGCGTGCATCTGTACGAGACGTCCTACCCTCTCCTTCTTGCCCTTGGTCGAGTTATAGCAGTACGAACCCGATTCAAGCACGCCGGAATAAGCTCTGAAATAAGCGAGTCTGCCGACAAACGGGTCGGTGGCGATTTTGAACGCAAGTCCGGCGAAGGGAGCTTCGTCCGAGGTTTCTCTTTCTTCTTCCGCGCCGGTATCGGGGTTGACGCCCTTGACGTGCGCAACGTCCACGGGGGAAGGCAGATAGTCTATAACCGCGTCCAAAAGCATCTGAACGCCCTTGTTTTTGTAGGAAGAACCGCAAAGCACGGGCGTGCATTTCATAGCTATCGTAGCTTTACGCAGACCCTTGCGGATTTCGTCGGGGGTAAGCTCCATGGTTTCGAGGAACTTTTCCATAAGCTCGTCGTCGCCCTCTGCCGCCGCTTCCATGACCGCCATATGTCCTTCCTCGGCTGCGGCAAGCATATCGGCGGGGATTTCCGCTTTATGATACTGTTTGCCGTCCTCGGAGTCGTAAATTTCCGCGTTCATTTCGACAAGGTCTACTATACCTTTAAATGTATCCTCCTTGCCGATGGGAAGCTCTATGGGAACAGGGTTGGCGTTAAGCCTTTCGCGCATCATGTTTACGGCGCGCTCGAAATTAGCGCCGTTGATGTCCATTTTATTGACGTACGCAATGCGGGGAACGGCATACTTGTCCGCCTGACGCCAAACGGTTTCGGACTGGGGTTCTACGCCGCCCTTCGCGCAGAAGGTTGCGACGGCGCCGTCAAGGACGCGCAGCGAACGCTCTACCTCGACGGTGAAGTCAACGTGTCCCGGGGTGTCGATAATGTTTATCCTGCACTCGTCCGCTTTGGCTTTGCCGCTTCTTGTCCAATGGCACGTGGTAGCCGCGGACGTTATGGTAATGCCGCGCTCCTGCTCCTGAACCATCCAGTCCATAGTAGCCGAACCGTCGTGCGTTTCGCCTATTTTATGGTTGATGCCGGTATAGTACAGGATACGCTCGGTAGTGGTTGTTTTACCTGCGTCGATATGAGCCATTATACCTATATTTCTGGTATGCAGTAAGTCATATTCTCTTGCCATAATAATTTACCTCTTAAAAACGGAAGTGCGCAAACGCCTTGTTTGCTTCTGCCATTCTGTGCGTGTCTTCCTTCTTCTTTACTGCGCCGCCCGCGTTGTTGTACGCGTCCATAAGCTCCGCCGCAAGTTTGTTGGACATTTCGCGCTCGCTTCTTTTGCGGGTTGCTATAACAAGCCAGCGGATTGCAAGCGTCTGTCTTCTTTCGGGTCTGATTTCTATGGGAACCTGATAGTTGGCGCCGCCTACGCGTCTTGCCTTTACTTCAAGCACGGGCATAATATTGTTCATTGCCTGGTTGAAGATTTCCATGGGTTCCTGACCCAATTTTTCACTCATTGTTTTGAAAGCATCGTAAACGATGTTCTGTGCTGTACCCCTTTTGCCGTCGTACATAATCTGGTTGATAAGCTTGGTTACAACCTTGCTGCCGTACACGGGGTCCGGTAATACGTCCCTCTTGGGAACGCCGCCTCTCCTGGGCATAAAATCCTCCTTTTTCGCTAAAATTCCGCGAGCGGAATTTTCAATGTCGCAAAAACGCTTACCGGCAGAAGTAAATTCCGCCGTACGTTTTCCGTTGCAAATAATTTAATTTTTTTGAATTTTAAGGGTTTACCTTAAATAAGCTATTGCTTGCCTCACCGATGTAAGGTAGCAAACCTTCTCCATTAAATTAATAATGAATACTGCCTACTTTTATCGGTAAGGGTAAGTATTCCGAAACAAGTAGGAAAAACTATGTTCACGCGCATTTTTTACTGCGTAAAATCTGCGCCGTGAGATTGCTGTTGTCGTAAATCGCTTAACGCACGGAATAAATCCGCGCTTGCGATTTTCGGCGTTCATTTGTTTTAAAACTTTGTTCACGCGCATTTTTTACCGCGTAATATCTGCGCCGTGAGTTTTAATTTTAATTGTAATAAGTTAAAAAGCAAAAAGGGCAAGTTGCGCGGGTATTTTCATTGGCGCGCACAATTCGGCACGCAACCTAAAAAAACACGCAATGCGCTGTTTTGAAGCGTTTGTTAACTTATTTGGGGCGTTTTGCGCCGTAAAGCGAACGGGACTGCTTCCTTTTGGAAACGCCTGCGGTATCCAACGCGCCACGGATAATGTGGTAACGGACGCCGGGTAAATCCTTGACCCTTCCGCCTCTTATAAGCACGGACGAGTGCTCCTGCAAGTTGTGACCTTCGCCGGGAATGTAAACGGTACCTTCCTGCTTGTTGGTCAGTCTTACTCTTGCGATTTTACGTATAGCGGAGTTAGGTTTTTTGGGCGTGGTCGTCGTAACCGAAAGGCATACGCCGCGCTTCTGGGGGCAGTTGTCCAAAATGGGCGACTTGCTCTTGTAAACCAATTTCTCCCTGCCGTTTCTGATAAGCTGATTGATTGTAGGCATGTTATCCTCCTTGTTTTACTCGGATTTAAATCCTGTGGAATACTTCTTTCCGCATACCCTTAAAATGCGAAAGGAGATTGCTGTATTTATATATAAGGAATAAAAATCCCTTTGCGATTAGCATAATAATCCATATTAAACATAATCGCAAAGGCAATTTTAACAAATATTTACTTAATTGTCAAATAAATTTTACCCGATTTTTTTTATACGAGATTTTCCGAGTATTTTTTTACTTTAATCTTCCAAACCCAGCAAATAATCGGAGGATACTTCGAAAAGCTTTGCAAGATTTATTATGTAACTCAATTTAGGCTCGTTTATCCCCTTTTCCCAATAACTGACGGCGGAACATGTCGCGCCGATAATTTCGCCAAGCTTTTGCTGGCTTAATCCTTTTGAAGTGCGCAATTCCTTTAATCTTTGGCGAAAAATCGTGTTCATAGAGTAAATTTTACAAGAAAACTTGAAAATTGTCTTGACTTTAAAGAAAACTTGATATAATATATTTTCAAGAAAACTTGAAAGAAACTTTATGGAAGAAGATAAAAAGGCGTGTTGGAATTGCCGTTGGTATTCCGCGGCGTACACAAAAGGCTATCACCGCTTTGACAAACAAAATTTCGGAATGTGCAGACACGACAAATGCGTACAAAAAAACGAGTGCTGTGCCGCTTGGCAATACAACACCCGTGCGAATATGAACGTTAAAAGACAAATGCGCAGACAAATATCTTTGAAAGCCTTAAAAGACGTTTTAGAGCATTTATCGGAAATAAGCCAAATTTTAAAGGAAAGTTCCGATGATACGTCATTCTGAACGCAGTGAAGAATCTTCGCGATGCTCTGTACGGCATTTCTATTTAATTCAATATTACGTCTTTTAAACTTTCGTATTTTTCCGACGCGATGCGCTTTAAAAGCTTGGTGTCGAACGCGCCGGAAAACGCCTCGTCCGATAAAGCTTTTGCCGTAAACACCGTCTGCACGGGGAATTTAAGACTTTTCAATTCGCTTAAAATGCGTCCGCTTTGGCGCGTACCCATAAAATCTCCGCTGCCGCGTTGCTTTAAATCGTACTCCGCTATCTCGAAGCCGTCCGTACTGTTTTTGAATACGTTAAGCCTCTCCTGCGCCTCGGGCGAGTCCGTGCCGCACAGTAAAAAGCAATAGCTTTTTTTGTCGCCCCTGCCTACCCTGCCGCGCAGCTGATGCAACTGCGAAAGCCCGAACCTCTCCGCATTGTAAATTATCATTGTGGTAGCGTCTGGTACGTCCACACCCACTTCGATTACCGTGGTGGAAACAAGACAGTCGTACGTCCCCTCCTTAAAGGCGGACATAATTTCGTTTTTTTGTTTATCTTTCATTTTGCCGTGCAACAGCGCTATACGCACGGACGGCATTTTATTTTGAAGTTCTTCGTACAGTTCGGTAACGGACATCACCGTCCCCTCATCGTCGCCCTCTATTTTGGGACAGACGAAGTACGTGCGGTTACCCTGCGCCGCCTGCTGCGCCACGTATGAAAACATTCCGCCGTACTTGCGCTCCGGAATTATCGCCGTGGTAATTTCCTGACGCGAAGCGGGCTTGTCCTTAATTGTGGTTACGTCCAAGTCGCCGTAAAAAATAAGCGAAAGCGTGCGCGGTATGGGTGTTGCGGACATAATCAGCGCGTCGCACCCCTCGCCCTTGTCCGAAAGCGAAGCGCGCTGGGCAACGCCGAAGCGGTGCTGCTCGTCGCAGACGACGAAGGAAAGATTTTTAAACTGCACGTCGTTTTGAATTACCGCGTGCGTACCGCAGACAATATCTATTTCGCCCGAGGCAAGCTTTTTCTTTATTTCGCGTTTTTCTGCGGCGGGCGTGGAGCCCGTCAGCGTGCAAACGTTATAATCGTAAAAATACTTTTGTATAAGGGCGGCGTTCTGGCGGGCAAGCACTTCGGTCGGCGCAATCATCGCCGCCTGATAGCCCGATTTTACCGCCATAAAAATCCCCGCAAGCGCCACGGCGGTTTTTCCGCTTCCGACGTCGCCCTGCAAAAGCCTGTTCATTTTCTGCGGGGAATGAAGATTTGCGAAAATTTCTTCCACGGCGGCTTTTTGCCCCGCGGTAAACCCGAACGGAAAGCGCGAAACAAAGCCGTCAAGCTGGGCGCGCGTTACGGAATACGCGTTAAGGCGCGCGTCGTCGCGCCCGCCTTTTATTACCTTGAAAGCGGAAATAAGCAGGAAATACTCCTCCAACGCTATCCTTTCCGCGCCCTGACGGCAGTCCTTTTTGCTCTGCGGTCTGTGAACCTTTACGTATGCGTCTTTAAGCGGAATTAAAGAATATTTTTCCCTCAAAACCGGCGGTATGCAGCTTGTTACGCCGACTTCGGAAAGGGCTTGCCGCATAGCCGCGCGGACGACGCCCTGCGTCAAAGCGCCCGCAAGCGGATAGACGGGAATCAAACCCTTTAAATAAGCGTTTTTGTCCGCGCTTTCGAACTGCGGGTTGACCATGGAGCTGCCCATACCGTACTTGTTCTGAACCCTGCCGTAAAAAAGAAAGACTCCCCTGAAAAGCTTCTGCGCGACGTAAGGCTGATTGAACCATATGGCGGTAAACGAAAAACCGTCCTGACGGCAATGCGCCTTTATGTACGGTTTGCGCGCGCTGCGGTTTACTTCCACGGAAATAACTTCCGCCGACGTCAGAATGTAGTCGTTGTGATACGCGTCCTTGACAGGCGTTACGCGCGTCATGTCAAGATAGTCGCGCGGGAAATGCCTTATAAGCTCCTCGACAGTATAAATATTAAGTTTGTTTAAATCCTTTTCCCTTTTTTCGGAAACGAATTTTAAATTTTTAAGCTGCATATTAAACTTTCAGGGAAGACGTTCGTCTTCCCCTTATTATCTGAAATAATTAACGGCGCAAGCAAAACCGCGCTTTTGCGCAGCGCAACTCAATTTGTGCATACCTGCACCTCAGCGGTTTGAATTTGCACAATTATATAATAGGTTTGACCTTATGATTGTGCAAAGAAAGGCAGAGCCTTTCAAATCACGAAAAATTTGCTTCGCGGAATAGAAGCAAATTTTCGCGGGAAGCTTATTCGAGCGATACCATATAATAATATACGGGCTGACCGCCGAAGTGGAAGTCCACGTCGCAGTCGGGATATTCCTCCTGCACCTTGGCGACAAGCGCCTCGGCTTCTTCCTCGGTTACGTCCTTGCCGTAGTAAAGGGTTATAACCTCGTGCTCGTCGTTTTTCAACGCCTTTATAAGCTTTAAGGTGGTTTCGTCCACGTTTTCGCCCTTGGCAAGTATGCGCTTGTTGTCAAGCCCTATAATATCGCCTTCTTTAAGCTTGAAGCCGTTCATGGTGGTGTTTCGCACCGCGTAAGTTACCTGTCCCGAAGCCACGTTATCTATTGCGTGGGTCATATTGGTCTTGTTTTCGGGAACGGAAGCTTCCGGATTGAACTGCAACGCCGCCGCAAAGCCCTGCGGCACGTTTTTGGTGGGAATTACGTGTATCGTTCTGCCCGTGACCAGGGCTTTTGCCTGCTCTGCCGCGAGAATTACGTTGGAGTTGTTGGGGAATACGAACACGTTCGAAGCGTTAATCTTCTGCACAGCGTCGGCTATGTCCTGCGCGGAGGGATTCATGGTCTGACCGCCCTCTATTACTCTGTCGCACAGCAAATCCTTGAAAAGCTCTTCAAGTCCGCTGCCCGCACAGATTGCAAGCATGCCCATTTCCTTCTTTTCCGCTTCAAGCTTGGCTTTAAGCTCGCGGTTTTCTTCAAGCATGTTTTCTATTTTAAGTCTGTCAAGCTCGCCCAGTTCCAGCGCATAGGTCAACGCAACGCCTGGGGTGTTTGTATGGACGTGAACCTTTACAAGCTCCAGATCCCCGATACAGATAACGGAGTCGCCTATGCTCATAAGCTTTTCTTTAAGCTTATCTATATCCGCAAGCGTAGTCATTTGCTTTAAATGTATTATGAAAAACTCCGTGCAATACGCAAACTCTATATCGCCGAGGTCGAGATTTATTATATCCGAATTGTCGCCGAAAACGGTATCCTCGTTTTTGGAGGTCTGCGCTTCGGTGGGTATGCTGTCGGTTCCTATATCCTCGCCCGAAATCGCCGCAAGGAAGCCGCGCATTATCATCATAAGTCCGACCCCGCCGGAGTCGACCACGCCCGCCTTTTTGAGAACGGGAAGAAGCTCCGGCGTTTGAGCCAGCGCCTCGTCGCCGACGGCTATGAGGGCGTTGAAAAACTCGACAAAGTCCTTATGCTTGGAAGCAAGCTTGGAGGCGGACTCGCTCATAAGTCTTACTACGGTTAAAATTGTTCCTTCCTTGGGAATGGATACCGCGCTGTAAGCCACCTTTGTGCCTTCTTCGAGCGCCTTTGCGAAGTTTTTTGTATCGAAAGTTTCCTTTGTGTCCTTCAAAACGGAGCAAATGCCCCTGAAAATCTGTGAAGAAATTACGCCCGAATTGCCGCGCGCGCCCTTTAAAGCGCCCTTAGAAACCGCGTCGCAAATTTCCTGAAAACGGTTTGAGGAGCAGCCGTTCATTTCCTTTACGGCGGACTGCAACGTAAGCGACATGTTTGTACCCGTGTCTCCGTCGGGTACGGGGAAAACGTTCAGGGAGTCGACCTTGGCCCTGTTTATTTCAAGCATTCTGGCACCGCTTACGACCATTTTACGGAACTCGGTGCTGTTGATGGTTTTCTGCATAATACTCCTTCTATTAGGGGTTTGTAGATTTGTACGGGTTGAAAACTGAACGCGTAAAAGCCGCACTTAATAAATAAGTACAGCCGTCTACAATTTTACGCCTATTATGTTTACGTTCACGGTATCGACAATCATGCCGGTGAACTTTTCAACCTTGTATTTTACGCCCTCTTTGAGCGATTCCGCTACGGCGTTTATAGAAACGCCGTACTTGATAATTACGTATATATCGATAAAAATTCTGTCGCCGGAGGTCACAACCTTTATTCCGCGTCCGCCGGGCTGTTTTCTTATCAGCTCGGTCAAAGAGTCGGTAAAACGGCGCGAAACCGTTTCCACTATACCGTAACATTCCAGCGTAGCGTTTTTAGCCACCTTTGCGATGGCGGCGTCGGATATTGATATTTTACCGTATACGTTGCTGGTACTTACTGACATAATTACTCCCGTCCGATAAATGCGAAGCCTGAAAATATCGGCTTTCACTTAAATATTTTATACCAATTAATAATATTTTGCAAGAATATTTGAGAGATTTTACCTTTTTTGATTAACCTTTACATAAATTATTTTGTAAAAAATAAAAAAAATTAAACTTTCCCGCCGTTTTTGATTGATTTTTTGTCCGTCAGGTGATATATTATTTAAGGTCGTTTGTCTAAGCGGCTTTATTTTAGCTTAAAATCCCACGGAGGTACAAATATATGTCGAGAGTTTGCAGCGTTTGCGGTAAAGGTCAGACTTCCGGTAACAACGTCAGCCATTCCAAGAGAAGGACGAGAAGGACTTTCAAAGCCAACGTCCAGAAGGTTTCCTATGTTTCCGACGGCAAAGCGGTAACGGGTTACGTTTGCACAAGGTGCCTTAAAACAGTAGAAAGAGCTTAAATTTATTTTAAACGCAAAAGGCGTGCGCGGCAAGCGCACGCCTTTTATTTTATTTTTCTTTACTGTACATAATGCACGACTGCGCGAAGCACGGGGGAATTATCGTACGTTACATTGTTATACTTGTACGGTTTATTGTCGATATTTTCCTTCAATGCCGCCCACTGCTCTTTACTGCCGTTAAAATATATATCTTCGAGCGCGGAACAACCGAAGAAGGCATGTCCGCAATAAAGATTATTGTTTTTGAACACCGCGCCCTCCACCTTTTTCAGACTTGAAGAAAGCGTAACTTTTTTCAGCGCCGTGCAGGAAGCGAAGGTCCCCGCGGGAAGCTCGGTTACGCCGCTTCCGACAGTCGCTTCCTCAAGCGAAAGACAGGTATGAAACGCGCCGTAGCCGAGAGCGCGCACGGTTTTTTCCTTTCCTTCGCTGTCGGTGGTTATTTCGTCGCGCACGCTGTCGGGTATAACGACTTTTTTAAGACCCGTACTGTAATAAGCGCGTTCGCCTATATACGAAAGGGTTTGCGGAAACTCCGCCTGCGTAATTTCGTAGCACCCCTCGAAGGCTTGATCGTTTATCTTTTCAAGACCTTGCGGCAGATTTATTGCGGAAAGCCTTTCGCAGTGTAAAAACGCCGCAATTCCTATTTCCTTTACGGTTTCGGGAATTGCGATACTTCGCAAAGACTGGCAAAAGCCGAACATTCCGCGGGCGATTTCCGTTATTGCGGAGCCGTCGGCAAAGCTTGCTTCTTCAAGCTGGTAATTGTGCGCAAACGCCGCGTCGCCTATCTTGGTGACGGTGGCGGGGATAACGACCGACGTAAGATTTCCGCCGGCAAAACCCTCCTGCTCTATCTCCTTTACGGGGATACCGTCATGCTCGGCAGGGATTTCCAGTCTGCCTTTAAGCGAGGGGGAATACCCCGAATAGCTTACCGAATAATACTTGCCCTGTTCGTCCTCTTTCAGGGTGTAAACCTGTTTGCCGCTGCAACCCGAAAATACGGGGACGCACGTTAAAACGATTGCGGCAATCGCAATTAATGCCGTGAATTTTCTTTTCATAACGCGTTTATTATATCACGGCGGAAGCCGGAATGCAACAACTTAACCGCAGACCGCGCGGAACACCCGTGTGAAATTCTCATGACGGAGCTTACGCGTCAGACGGTAACCGAGATTATCCTGTAAATATTGCAAAAGCGCGGGGACTTTAAGGCAGTCCTCCAAATCGGGCGGGGCCGGTATTCCGTCAAAGTCGCCGCCGAGGGCTACGGCGTCGTCGCCGCCGACGTTTACGATATGCTTCACGTGGGCGAGCAAATCCGCAAAGGTCGCGCCGCGCCCGAGAAAATCCTTACAGTAATTCACGCCTATTACGCCGCCGCAGTCGGCGATTTTTTTTATAAGCGAATCGGTAAGATTGCGCGCAACCCCGCACACCGCCGCCGCGTTGGAGTGGCTTGCGACAATCGGAATTTTTCTGTTTTTTAAAATTTGCAGCGCGCCGCCGTCCGACAGGTGGGAAATATCTATTATTATTTTCAGCGCGTCGAGCATTTCCACCGTCTTTTCGCCGAGCGGCGTAAGCCCACCGCTTTCCCTCTCGGAAAAAAGCGGAATGCCGTCCGCAAATTTCAGGTTGGGCATTGCCAGCGCGTTTTCATAGTTCCATACAAGCGAAGCCATTTTTACGCCGTACGAGGAAAGGGCTTCCGCTTTTTTCAGGTCGTCGCCTATAAAGCCGAGATTTTCCACGGTGAGAATTGCGCCCGTTTTGCCCGAACGGATACAGCCGTCCAAATCCGCCGTGCAAAAAATTTGCTTTATGCCCAGTCTTTTTATTTCAGAGTAGAAATAAGAAAGGTACTTTTCAAAGCGAAGCGCGGAGCCGTCGCCTTGCGTAAAAACCGCAAAGCATTGCGCCGCGCACCCGCTTTTGTTCAGTTTATCATAGCTTGCCTGAAAGCCTTTATCCGCAAGTCCCGCGCCCGCGTCAAAGCACGCCGTCAGCGTGTCGCAGTGCATGTCGACGTACTTCATTTGCGGCAGATGCGCCTTAAAATAAACCTGACGGGTTTGGGCGGCTTAATGCAAATTATAGTCATAACTTATCCCCCATAATTTTTACGGAGACGCGTCTCCGCACAATTATTATATGCGTGGAAATATAAAAAGGTTAATTGTTTTTAAGTCTTGAAACAGTCGCCGCCATATCGGACGATTTGAACACCGCCGAACCGGCGACAAGCACGTTCGCGCCGGCGGCGCGTATTTCTGCGGCGTTTTCTTCCGTAACGCCACCGTCAATTTCTATATCCATATCCGCGCGTCCGATACTAACGGCATAGGCGCGCGCAGTTTTTATTTTTTCGAATACTTCGGGAATGAACTTCTGTCCGCCGTAGCCCGGGAATACCGACATAAGCACGACCATGTCGCACAGGGGAAAGACGGGGAAAATATTTTCCACAGGAACGTCCGGATTAACCACCGCGCCGCACTTAACACCGTAGGACTTGATAAGGCGCAAAGTTTCTTCCAGATAGGTTTCGGATATCTTTCTGCAAGCTTTATAATGTACCGTTATTATGTCCGCGCCCGCCTCCGCAAAAAACTTTATCTGGGTTTTGGGGTGCTCGACCATAAGGTGGGCGTCCAATGTAAGCTTTGTAAGCGGACGGATATTTTTTACCATCTGCCCGCCGAAAGTTATCGGCTCTACAAAGCTGCCGTCCATTACGTCGCAGTGAATTAAATCCGCGCCACTTTTTTCAAGCTTTTTTACCGTTTCCCCCATGACGGAGAAATCCGCCGAAAGTATTGAGGGCGCTATTTTTGTCGTCATATGTTTTCTCCTTTCAAATATCCCGCGCGAAGCTGTCCGCACGCGCCGCCTATATCAGCGCCGACGCGGCGGCGCACCGTTGCGGAAAGTCCGCCCTTTTCAAGACGGGCGCAAAATTCGTAAGCTTTTTTTTCGGTCGCGGCGGAAAGCTTACGCTCCTTTACCTCGTTCAGTCTTATCAGATTCACGTGGCAGCAACGCCCTTTCAAAAGCGAAACAAGCATGTCGGCATGCCGTCCGTCACAGTTTTCGCCGTCTATCAAAGTATACTCGAAAATATACCGCCTGCCGGTTTTTTCAAAGTAATAATCGCACGCCTTTAAAATTTCCGCAATGGAATATTTTTTGGCTACGGGCATGGTCCGCGCGCGTCCCTCGTCCGTTGTCTGGTGCAGGGAAATCGAAAGATTTACGTCAATACCCTCGTCCGCGAGCGCGTAAATTTTCGGAACAATACCGCACGTGGACAGCGAAATACTGCGCGCAGAAATGTTTATTCCGCCCGCGGCGGTGACGTTGCGCAAAAATTTTATTACGTTACAGTAGTTGTCAAGCGGCTCTCCGCTGCCCATTAAAACCACTTTGTTCACAGCCCTTGCCGCGGCGCTTCCGCCGCGATTTACCGCATGCAGGGCGTTTACCGTCAGAATTTGGGCAATTATTTCACCCGCGGTGAGGTTGCGAACAAGCCCGCCCAGCGTGCTTGCGCAAAATTTACAGCCCATACGGCAACCGACCTGCGTGGAAACGCACTGCGAATAGCCGTACTCGTACTTCATTAAAACACCCTCTACTATGTTTCCGTCCGCAAGGGAAAACAGGTATTTTTCCGTTCCGTCGGAAGCCGTCAGGGTCTTAATTATTTTAACGGGCTCGTCCTCGTATTCCGCGGCAAGCTTTTCGCGCAGATCCGCGGGCACGTTTATTCCGGATATTTTTTTGCCGCGCATAAGCCCGTCGTAAAGCTGCTTCGCGCGGTACTTTTTTTCTCCGAGCGAGAGTATTAAATTTTCAAGCTCGGAAAAGCTCAAATCTTGCAGAATTTTTTTCATCGAATAAACTGTTTAAGGGTTTCGATGCACTCTTCCATCGCCGCGGCGGAGGGAATGTGCCCCGAATTTTTTATTACTCGCACGGTCACGTTTTCGTTGCCGAAGTCCTCCGACAACAAAAATTTCGTCGAGGTGATTATGTCGGTGTCGCCTTGCAGAAGAAGGTATTTTACGCGCACCTTCGAAAGCTCGTCGGATAAATCCGCTTCGAGCAGTTCGCGCCAGAGTATCTCGTTTTGTCTGTAACCGTTGTTGACGATTGACTTGAAATCTTTGAAAGTATAGTCGGGGCTCGCGATAAGACCTTTTACTATCTTGCCCACCGCCAAGGGCTTCGAGTTTTTGTTGGTGTACGCGTTTGTGTGCTTTTTTAGCAGCTTGTAAAGCTTTTTCATGTTCGCGTCTAAAACCTTATACTCGCAGTCCGTGTTCGTTTTTATTATGTTATGTACGGCAAGCTTTTTGCCCTTCGGCGCACTTTCAAACGCAGACAAAACCTCGTCGTTGAAAAACAGATTTTTTAAAACCTGACCGTAGACTAAAACTCCGTTCAAAAGTTCGGGCACGCGGACGGCGGTTTTCAGCGCGAGCACGCTGCCCCAGCTTATGCCGAAAAGATACAGCTTGTTTTCGGGAAATCTCTTTTTGATTTCGCCTACGAGGTCGACCGTCATATTAACGAAAGCTTCTGTGTTCAAATTGTCCACTGCGGCGTTGTTAATTCCGCAGCCGAGCTGGTCCCAGTAGACCATGACGGCGGCGTCGGTCCACTCGGGGAAAAGTCCGCGGCAGCCGACCGAAAAGGGAACGGGCGAGCCCGGTCCGCCGTGCAGTGTAATCACCACGGGCAAGCTTTTGCTTTTACCCTCGATTGCGATTTTCTGGCTGTAACCGCCGAGCGTTACCTCCGCAATTTCGGACACCTCGCAGCTTGAAATGTACGCGCTTCTTGTTTTATCCAATGTGTTACTCCTTTATGAAAGTTGTTATAAAAAACCCCGCGCCGAGCGATATATGAGGAAGATACTGCAAGCCGAATTTCGTCCTTCTGTGCGCAAGCGGACTTTCGGGAATTTCAAGCGTAAAATTATTGTGCTTTTGTAAAAAATTGTAGACCGTGCTGTCGTTCTCCTCGGGCAGTACCGAGCAGGTGGAATAAAACAGTCTTCCGCCGCTTTTGACGTAGCGCGAGCAGTTTTCGAGTATCGCAAGCTGCAATTTATTCAGCGACGCGATATCTTCCTCCTTCCTGAAAAGCTTTATATCCGGATTTTCGTTTATAACGCCCGTGCCTGAGCAGGGAACGTCGCATAAGACCGTATCGAAGGCGTTTTCGTACTCCGCATTGAAAACCGAGCTGTCCGCCAAAACGGCCGTCACGTTTTCCGCGCCCATTCTCTGTTTATAGGAATTTATAAGCGCAACCCTGTGCGCGTGAATATCGCAGGAGGTGACCGACGCGCACTTTTCAGCCAGCAATACCGACTTGCCGCCGGGCGCGGCGCACGCGTCGAGAAGCTTTCCGCACGGCGGCACTGCCGCGCATATAGCCGCGGAGCCTACCGAACGGAAGGTATAATCGCCGACGTCGTATCCGCCGTCACGCACAAAGTTTTTGAAAATATACGTGTTTTCAAACGGAGTATCCGTATGCGGCAAAGACATGTATTTTTCCGCGCCGCGCTTAAAGTATACGCATACGCCCTGCGACGGTGCGGAAAGAATTGCTTCCGCTTCCGATTTGTAACTGCGCCGCAGTCTTTTTACAAGCCATAAAGGCGAAGACGTAATTTGCGAAATTCTTTCGTCCGTACTTTCGGGCAGGGGCGGAATTTTATAGGAGCGTAAAAGGGCGTTCACAAACCCCGACGCGCCGTCCTTGCCCAGCTTTTTGCAAAGCTCCACCGCGCGGTCGACCACCATATAACCGTGCTTATCCATAAATTCAAGCATATACAGCGCAATTTTAAGTATAAGCTTTACGGCGGCTTTTGGTTGCTTTTGCGTATTGGCGGCTATTATGCGCGAAAGAAATATATCGTTTTCCACAACGCCGTAGCAAATTTTTACCGTACGCGCCCTGTTTGCAAATTCAATCTGCGTTTCGTTTATAGCCTGTTTGAGATATTTCCCGCCGGAATATACCTTTTCAAGTACAAGATAGGGGTCGGCAAGCGGATTAGTCAAGCTTATCACCCGTCTTTATCTTTCTGCCGTTCACGTAGTCGGAAGCCCTCATTCTTTTCCCGCCCGAGGGTACAAGCTCGGTAATAAGCAACGCGCCGCCGCCGCACGCAACGGTAATTCCGCGCTTGTCCGCGGAAAGAACTTCACCCGCCGCGCCCGCGCCGTCGCAAGGCTGCGCACGGAGAATATTCAACGCAACGCCGCCCTGCATGCAGTATGCGACGGGTTCGGGATTCATCGCCCTTACAATACGGCAAATGCGTTCCGCGGAATTTTCAAAATTTATTTTTCCGTCGGCTTTGGTTATTTTTTTGCAATAAGTCGCTTTTGCCTCGTCCTGAATCAGAAGTTGAGCGTCGCCCTTTTCCAGAAGCGCGACCGCCTCCGTCGCCGCTTCCGCCGCAAGAAGCGAAAGAGCCTGTTCCAACTCGCCGTAGGTTTTTTCTCCCACAAGGCATCTTTTTACAAGCAGTATTCCGCCCGAATCGAGCGAAAGCTCTGTCTTCATTACGGTTATGCCGGTATATTCCTTGCCCTCCGCCACGGCGGACTGTATGGGCGAAGCTCCGCGAAGCTCCGGCAAAAGCGACGCGTGCGTATTCCACACCCCGCGCGGAAAACAGTCCAAAATTTCCTGCGTCAACAGCTGACCGTAGGCGCAGGTTATCATTATATCCGCGCCCAAAGCGCGCACCTCGTCCGCATGTAAGCGGATTTTTTCAAAGTCGTACACGGGTATGCCCAGACTTCCCGCAAGAAGCTTAACGGGCGTCGGCGCGGGAATTTTTTTTCTGCCGGTCGGTTTGTCGGGCCGGGTTATTACCGCAATTATTTGCGCGCCCGCGTCATAAAGCGCCTGCAATACGGGGACGGCAAACTGCGGAGACCCTGCGAAAATCATTTTCATAAATCAATCCTCGGGCGGAAGGTCGTAGACCTCCGAAGCCCTGTCGGTATAAAGTATCCCGTCGAGATGGTCAAGCTCGTGACAGACGGCGCGGGCGAAAAACCCCTCCGCCGTGAGCTTGTGCTTTTTACCGTATCTGTCCCTGTACTCCGCCTTAACCTTATAGGGGCGCGTAACCGTGCCTTGCTTGCCCTTTACGGAAAGGCAGCCCTCCGCGCCGGTCTGCTCTCCCTTGACGGAAATTATGACGGGATTAAGCATCTCGTAATACCCCTCGTCCACGTCGATAACGACCGCACGGATAGCAAGACCTATCTGCGGCGCGGCAAGCCCCGCGCCGTGCTCCGCACGGACGGTCTCCTTCATATCGTCGAGAAGCGCGGAAATTTCATAATTGAAATTTTTTACCTCCGCGCACTTTTCCCTTAAAACGGGTTCGCCGGTCTGTACGACGTAACGTCTTGCCATTTGTCCTCTCCTTGTTTTTTTATGATAAATTTACCGGGTTTTCTTCCACGTAGACAAGCGTGTCGCCCGAAGTATACTTTAAAGATATATCGTAAAGCTTCTCCAAAAGCGCGCCGTCGGTCAGCCGCATAAGTACCTGATAGCGGTGCCTGCCCTGTATCTTTTTTACGGGCGAATGCATTTTGTTCATGAATATAAATTTATCGGGTCTCTGCCCCCTCAGCTCGCCGACGTCGGTATACACGCCCTTCAACGCTTCAAGCGCGGCGGCGTTATCCTCCGACGTGACCATTATCCTGCATATCAGCGCATACGGGGGATAGCCCGAAGCCTTGCGCATTGCCGTTTCGTTGCCGAAAAAGCCTTTATAATCGTAATTTACGGCGTAGCGCAAAATATAGTCGTCTGGGGAACAGGTTTGAAGAACCACCTTGCCCGCTTCCCCCGCGCGCCCGCTTCTGCCGGCGACCTGCGTTATAAGCTGAAATGTGCGCTCGCCGCTTCGGTAATCGGAAAAATGCAGACTCATGTCCGCGTCCAGAATACCCACAAGCGTAACGGAAGGGAAGTCGTGTCCCTTGGCTATCATCTGCGTTCCGACGAGAATATCCGCCTGCCTGTCCGAAAACTGTTTTAATATTTTATAGTGTCCGTCCTTGCCCGTAACGGTGTCGTTGTCCATGCGCAGGATACGCGCCGCTGGGAACATGCTTTTAAGGTCGGACACCACTCTTTGCGTGCCCGTGCCGTTGTAGAGAATGTGCTTGCCGCCGCAGTCGGGGCAAGCGGAAAGCATCCTGTACTTTGCGCCGCAGTAATGGCATTTAAGGCAGTTTTCCTCGCTGTGGTAGGTAAGCGTAACGTCGCAGTTTTCGCACTTTGCCGTATAGCCGCAGTCACGGCACAGCACCGTGCGCGAATAGCCGCGCCTGTTCAAAAATATTATAGCCTGATTGCCTGCGGATAAAGCGGCGTCAAGCTCCTCCCTCAAAGCGGAAGAAAACGCGGTGTTGTTGCCGCGCCTTACCTCTTTGCGCATGTCCGCTATTATAATTTCGGGCAGAGGCTTGCCGTTGATACGCTCCTCCAGTGTAATCAAATTAAACTTGCCGTCCGCCGCTTGCGCATAGCTTTCCACGGACGGGGTCGCACTGCCGAGTATAAGCTTTGCGCCGTTGTACTCCGCGCGCATTAACGCCACGTCGAAAGTGGAATACCTCGGAGCGGTTTCGCTGAAATAAGAGGAGTCGTGCTCCTCGTCTATAATTATAGCGCCTATGTTTTCGAGAGGGGCGAAAACCGCGCTTCTCGCGCCTATGGCGATTTTTGCCTCGCCCGAGCGTAGCCGCCACCATTCGTCGAACCTTTCCCCCGAAGAAAGTCCGCTGTGAAGTATAGCCGCCGCGCCGCCGAAGCGCGCGCGCAGCTGCGACAGCATCTGCGGGGTAAGGGAAATTTCCGGCACCAAAAATATCGCGCTTCTGCCGCGCGCTATCTCGCGTGCGATAACGCTGAGATAAATTTCCGTCTTGCCGCTGCCCGTCACGCCGTGGATAAGGTTGACGCGCTTATCCGTTTTCTCTATGCTTTCGAGCGCGGCTTGCTGCGCGGGCGTCAAAATCTTGCCCGAATAGTCCTCCGGCAACCCCTTGAACGGACTGCGGACGATTTTTCGCTTTTCGATTTTCAGCGCGCCCTTTTCCGCCAGAGAATTTATTGCGCCGCGTCCGAATTTTTCGCAAAGCGCCGCAAAATCTTCCTCTCCCTTTTCTTTGAGATACGCCAACGCCTCCGCCTGCTTTTTCGCGGCTTTGGAAATTTTAACGCCGTCCGTAACGTAAACGGCATAGCGGCGGAAGCTTTCATGCACCCTGCCGAGACGCATTTCCGACGGGATAAACAGTCTGAGCGAGGCCGCCTTGGGCACGCGGTAACGGCGCGAAATGCGCTCCATCAGCGAAAAGCACTCCGGTACCAATGCCGGAGACTCGTCGTAAATTTCCGCAACCGGCTTTATCTTTTCCGGCGGAAAAACGGAAGTACGGCTTACGCCTATGACGAAGCCGTCTATCACTCTGTTCCCGAAAGGCACCTTTACGCGGCTGCCGGTTTTAAGGTCGTCGGGGCAGGAATATTCGAATATTTTATCCACCTGGCTGTGGGCTACGTCGACTATAACCTGTGCGAACATAAAATATTTTCCGCCGCGGCATAAAAACCGCAATGCCGCGGGTGATTGCAACCAATCACCCGCGAGCTTTTAATCCTTTGTATATTTGATTTTTCCGTCCGCAATTTCCTGACACGCAACGGAAATTTCTTTGAGATACTCGTCGGGGTCGGCGCCGCTTGCGGCATGCTTTTCCAGTATCTGTCTGGCGCGTTTTGCGGCAACCACGCAAAGGCAGTAGCGCGAAACAGGCTCCCCGTTAGAGCCGAGACGGTCGATAAGAACGTCTACCGAAGGTTGGTTTATCATATTAATCTCCTTTAACGGTTTTGTTTTTCGTTTTCGATAATATTTTCTATTTCTTTAACGGCTTTATCGAGATTGCCGTTTATAACCACATAGTCGTACCCGCTTTGTTTGGAAAGCTCGTAATCCAGGCGGGAAAGCCGCTGCTCTATGCCCTCCGCGGTTTCGGTGCCGCGTAAAAGCAGACGCTTTTTCAGCTCCTCCCTGTCGGGCGGCGCTATCATAATGAGTAACGCTGCGGGATAAGCTTTTTTTACCGCCAACGCTCCGTCCACGTCTATTTCCAGAATCACGTCGCGCGTTTTAAGCTTGCTTTCGACGAAAAATTTCGGCGTGCCGTAATAGTTCCCGAAATGTTCGGAATATTCCAAAAACCCGCCTTCCCTTATAAGCTGGGTAAACCTGTCGCGCGGAATAAAGAAATAGGACACCCCGTCCTTTTCGCCTGCGCGCGGCGCGCGGGTCGTGCAGGATACGCTTAAATCGAAGCCGCCCTTTTCAAGCAGCCTTTTCACTATGGTTCCCTTTCCGACCCCCGAAGGACCGGACAGCACAATGAGCGTGTTACTCAACGTTTTGCACCTGCTCGCGTATTTTTTCTATCTCGTTTTTAAGCGCCAACGCAAGACGCGTAACCTCCAAATCGTTGGATTTGGAGCAGATTGTATTCGTTTCCCTGTTGAACTCCTGAATGAGGAAATCCAGCTTTCTTCCGACAAGTTCTTCCTTACAGATAGCTCTGAAAGCCGAAACGTGCGCGTTTAAGCGGGTAAGCTCCTCGTCGATATTGCTTTTGTCGGCAAACAGCGCAACCTCGGTAAGAAGCCTTCCTTCGTCGACGCCCGCGCCTTCAAGCGTTTTTTTCATCTTAGCTTCCAGCTTTGCCTTGTAGCCGTTTGCGACAAGCGGCGCGCGCTGGGCTATTTCCGAAACCAGCTTTTCTATGGCGCCCATACGGGAAAGCATGTCTTTTTTCAGCTTCTCGCCCTCCGTCCTGCGCATGCCGTTCAAATTTTCAAGCGCGGAGGAAAGCGTGTTTTTCAAAGCGTCCAGACACTGCTCGTCCGCGGACGGAACGTCCTCGGTCCTGATAACGTCGGGATAGCGCAAAATATCGGTTACGGAAAAATTGTCCACGGCGTCGGGGAAAAGGCTTTTGACCTTTCTTGCGGCGTCGACGTATGCGGAAGCCGTGCCTTCGTCAAGATAAAGCGCGCGTTTTTTTTCACGCTTGTCCGTAAAGCTTACGTACACGTCGGCATGTCCGCGCGTCAGCTTTTCCCTGACGATACCGCGGATAACGTCCTCGTACGCGTTGAATATGCGCGGACCCTTTATCGCCGCGTCAAGGTAACGGTTGTTTACCGTTTTTATCTCGACGGTAAGCTCTATGCCGCCCTGCCTGTATTCTCCCCTGCCGTAGCCGGTCATACTCAGCATAATCTTCCCCCACAGGTAAAAATATTTTTCTTCCTATAATTATAGCAAGTTTATTTAAAAATTACAAGCAGAACGGCGTTAAAAAGAAAAAAAGTACGCTTCATTGCATTATGTCTGCGTACGGTGTATAATATTGTCGGCGGCGGTTTTTATAACTTATTGGGCTACACTTGGCTGCGGACCGGTCGTGACGGAAACTCTGTGCATGCTACATATCTGTCGGCTTCCGGTACCCAGCATTATTTAAATTCCGCACTGCTTCAAGCTGTGCGGCCTGCGCTTTACAAGAAGGCTTCTCCTTGGCGGACGAGGACGGATTTCTCAAAACAACGGATACCCGTTGTTTTGCCGTCCGAGATAAGCAAACGTATAGCAACACGTTTGCGTGCCCGCGCGAGCTTTGCGACGCTTTATAGAAAATTTTTTATCGTGATAAAAAATTTTCATAAAAACCGCGGTTTTCTTTGCCGCGGTTGAGACAGCTCCGCTTAGCGGTGATGAGGG
>ERZ779626.518-NODE-518-length-22633-cov-27.845558_pt1 | contig 22633 bp, 33 predicted proteins | sample MGYA00514209_ERZ779626 | MGnify/ENA primary metagenome ERZ779626 (study PRJEB29562, sample SAMEA4376713) | mouse gut metagenome | isolation source: Cecum | study: EMG produced TPA metagenomics assembly of the A DSS colitis mouse model was used to assess the...
TTTTCCGTTCCACTCTTTTCATCAATAATATGTTCCGCTTCCATGCCAGCCATAAAAATCAACACTTTTGATACTCTCTCGATAGGCATTTCTATAATCTTTCTGATTGCCGTTTCTTTGTCGAATGTCATCACGCCATTGCCTCCTCTCTTATAATTAAGTGATTTAAGTATAAAACAACTCATTTATGTTGTCAACATATTTTTCTTGACTTATTTAATTTTTTTTGCTATTGTATAATTCATAGGAGGTACACTATGAACCAATGTGATAGGATACGACAAATACTGAAAGAAAATAAATTAAAGCAAAAAGAGTTTGCTTCTGTTATTGGTGTAACCGAGAGCTACATATCCAAACTCCTTAAAGAACCAGACATTCGGTTATCTCAATCTCTCGCACGTTTGATTGAAGAAAAATATGGATATAATGCTGAATGGGTTCTTAATGGAACTGAACCTAAGTTAAAGCAAGTCAGTAAAGATAAATCGTTGTCTGAAATTCATCAAAAGGCGCTTGCCCAACTGGAAAAAATGAATGACGAGCAAGTAAAAGCTGTTTTAGCTTTTATCAACTCTTTAGATGAGTTAGAAAAGTCACTCCAGCCCGCTCCGCATAATTCTGAAAAATGATGCAGGTACATCACCGTACCTGCATTTTCTCAAATATCCGCTTTTCAAGGCAAAATCCCCCCTTTTCACGAGATAATCCCCCTACGGGCACCACGCCAAACAGTGAATTTAAGAAATTTTTCTGTAAATGTATATTTCCGAATTTGAAAAATGCAAAATTCTGCCATGACAGATTTTCCTTAACTTAACGGCTCACGCATCTAACTAAATGACATTGATATTGTTTAATGGCGATATTTTTTCGATACAATATACTTTTCAAATCTCCTACTATCTATCTTAGAAATAGCCCGAAAATTTACAGGTTCGGAACTTAGTTAGATGACAGTGCGGCTCTGGCAACAGCCAAATCCCTCAATATTGGCGCCAGAGTCGCTGCCAAATTTAAATCACATCCGTTCAATTTTCCACTAATTTGCATCATTCCTAAATCTAAATTTTCTAACGTATTCGGAATTGCTTCTCTACTCCTACTCAAGTAAAACTCCATGAACTCTCTTATCTTTTCATCTTCCATATATTTTTCCCATTGGAGTCCTTTTTCAGATGCTTTTCCATTATCCATCATTCTCCTCACCCTCTCCCCTACTCAATATCATTTACTTAAGCCTTCCCTCTGTTAAGTTAAGGAATCTTTCCTTTGCAAAACGGCTCTTTTTATCACGGACTCCATGATTTTTAAGAACATAATGACGCAAAGAAATTTCCCACTTTTTACAGAAATGGCTTTAGTAATTATGACTTCTCCTTTCATTTTTTCTTTAATTTCATCTGCCTACATTCCCACCCTACTACCCTTTAGACCATTGCTCCTACCGAACAATAATCTACTTCTATGACTGAACCATCTGCATTTGGGGGATTGCGTGGCTGTTCATATCCTAATTCTGCCATAGTGGTCATCTTGCCAGCTCTGAAACCAGCAATGAATACTTCTAATATATCCGCTTCCTGGTCGGGCATATTTTTTATACTTTCAATTATTTGTATCTTTTTTCCGCTTTGCATTTTATTCCTCCTTTCTATTCTGAGAATAGAATAACACTTCTAAGAATAGATGTCAATATCTTTTTCTTGACTGAGAAGAGTTTTTCTGATACACTTGCTTTGAGGTGATGAAATGGAATTAAAAGATAGACTGCAATTAATTCTTGATGAGCGACATCTTAAACAAAAGGATTTAGCTAACACTATAAAAGTGACAGAAGGTTATATATCCAATATGCTGAAGGGAAAACGAAGCAACATTTCTGAATCTCTTGCTATGTTAATAGAACAAACATACGGATATTCGGCACAATGGATATTAACTGGAGAGGGAGACCGGTATAGCACCCAAGCCAATATTCCCGAATTATCCCCTGCAAAAAAAAGAGTGATTGCCGAAATCGAGAAAATGTCAGAAGCAGAACTTGATGCTGTAAAAGTATTTATCAATTCCCTAAGCGAATATAAAAAAGCATTCAATGCATCTGACAAAATCTCCTCACACAATTCTGAAAAATGATGCAGGTACATCACCGTACCTGCATTTTTCTATTAAATTCAAATCCCCTCTTGACAACACGTGCGACACGTGTTATGCTGTATTTGTAAGGAGGTGGAACATGAAAGACAGGGATCTTATCAAACTCCTAAAGAAAAATGGTTGGCAGCTTGACAGGATTAACGGAAGCCACCATATTTTCAGAAAAGAGGGTATGACCGTTTCGGTTCCCGTGCATGGTAAAGATGTTCCTACCGGTCTGCTACATCAAATTTTGAAAGATGCGGGGCTGAAATAGCTCCGCCTTTCAAAAAATCAAAAGGAGGTTTTGTTATGTTATTTGTATATCCCGCTATCTTCCACAAGGAAGATGAATCCTACTGGGTGGAATTTCCAGATCTGAAAGGCTGCAACACCTACGGTTCCACCATTCCGGAAGCTATGGAAATGGCACAAGAAGCACTTACCGGATATCTTTTGTCATTGTTAGAACATGGAGATAATATCGCTTCTCCCTCCGATATTTCTGCCATTCACGCGGCTGACGGATTTTCCTCCCTTGTATCGTGCGACATTAACCAGTATAAGGACACAAAGGCAGTAAAAAAGACATTGACCATACCGTCATGGCTGAATGACCGTGCCATTTCTATGGGAATCAACTTCTCCCAAGCATTACAAGAAGCTCTTCTCTCCAAAATACAGGCTTAACACCTATCAGCTACCCCGATCTTCACATGAAATCGGGGTAGTCCCTTTTCTTCTTTCAAAATATCCACTTTTCAAGGCAAAATCCTCCCTTTTCACGAAATAATCCTCCTACGGGCACCACGCCAAACAGTGAATTTAAGATATTTTTCTGTAAATGTATATTTCCGAATTTGAAAAATGCAAAATTCTGCCATGACAGATTTTCCTTAACTTAACGGCTTACGCATCTAACTAAATGACATTGGTTGTAGAACATTTCTTTCTTAATCCCATCAAGTAATGGCTCCATTTCTCAATGTCATTTACTTAATCCTTCCCTCTGTTAAGTTAAGCTGATGAACCAGCGCCCATCAGCAGGCTCTCCAGACTGCAATTCAGTATTTTTGCTATCTCCGCGCCGAGCTGGAGGGACGGGTTTTTCGTCCCCCGCTCTATCTGGCACAGCATTGCCTGTGTAACTCCTGCCTGCTCCGCCACATACGCCTGCGTTAATCCTGCGGCTTCCCTCATACGGCGGATGTTCTCTCCTACGTTCACTTTTTCCACCTCCTTAAAATCATGGCTATCAGCATGATATCCGCAACAATTACCAGAATATCTACTACTATCCTTACAACTGCCATTCCCTGACCTCCTTTGATGCTTTTATATTGACAACGGACTTTGAAAAAGCTATTCTTTTATTGGGGAGGTTTCCCTCCCCTTTGCTTAATCTAACAGGTTCTGGATGATGTCCACGAGCTTGTCGATTAAGTTAAGTATTGCGGTGATAAGGACTATCGTTTCCAGCGTGTGGTTCTTATCACCTTTTTTGTGCTTTTTCTTGCCCATTGGCTTTTCCTCCTTTTTGTGGTATTGTTAAGATGTATCTCTTAACTTGGTTATATTATATCACGCAATAGCATGATTTTCAATACATTTATCACGCTTTTGCATGATTTAATGTTTTGCACAAAAAACGAGGTTTATTTTTATGTACATTACACAAAATATTGCGAACCGTATAAAGGCGCGTTTAAAAAGTCAAAATATTAGTACGAAATCCATGCTTTCTGATTTAGATATGGGTATAAATTCCATATCAGAATTTGCAAAAGGAAAACAAATGTCTTGTATCAGTCTCGCCCGCATCGCCGACTACCTCGACTGCTCCGTTGATTACCTGCTGGGCAGAACGGACAACCCGGAGGTAAACAAATGAACCGCCATGACAGTCTCTTTCCAGTAGGCATATATAATTCTCTTTTCAACAAATTACTTGGCATAACCCTGCCCTGTGGAAAAATATATCAGTCAAGCGGATTACATAAGCATATTTCCAGCAGACACCCCGATTGCCTGAAATACCTAAATTCCATCCCTGACATCATTGACTGCCCTGACTATATAGGTATCAACCCACACGAACCAAAGAGCATTGAACTTGTCAAAAAGTACGATTCAAATGTATTAGTAGGCATAAAGCTTGATTTGAATGAAAATTACTTATATGTCGCATCGCTTTATGAAATAAGTGATTCCAAAGTCAAGCGCCGGCTGCACGGCGGCAGGCTGAAGCCGTTCAAAAAATGTTGACATCTTCAATTAACTAGGTTATAATTTAGACATAAACAGCACATACTGTAAGGAAAGAACATGAACGAGGTCGGAAATGGTTCCCGACACACTCCCATGGAGTACCTGAGATGCTGGATACACCGCCCAGCCGTTTATGTTCTTTTTGTTTTCGTTATAGGAATTTGAGGACGGAACGGGCAGCCGTCGCCCTTGTTGGAGATGTGGGAACTGTCACCCCACCTTATTCCTATAACTTTTTTATTGCCTGAAATCAGTCCGTTTCCAAGGCAAAATCCTCCCTTTTCACGAAATAATCCTCCTACGGGCACCACGCCAAACAGTGAATTTAAGATATTTTTCTGTAAATGTATATTTCCGAATTTGAAAAATGCAAAATTCTGCCATGACAGATTTTCCTTAACTTAACGGCTCACGCACTAACTAAATGACATTGAGGTACATCACCGTACCTGTATTTTTTAACAGCTTATTTAGAACACATATAAAAATATTTGTTTCTCTCGTTGACAAATACTTTTGTATGTGTTATCCTAATAATGTCAGGAGGGTACATGAATGAAAAGCTATTCATCACGGGAAGTTATCAAAATGTTGAAAGCGGATGGCTGGTATGAAGTAAATGTGGAGGGAAGCCACCATCAATACAAGCATCCAACCAAAAAGGGACGTACAACTGTAAAGCATCCTGACAAAGACATCCCTACTAAAACGCTAAAACGCATTGAAGAACAGTCGGGGCTAAAATTTAGGTAGCCCCGGCTCCCTCCCGACAAATCTGATCAAGGAGGTCATTTCCATGAAACAAGTAGAACGTTATTTTTATCCTGCTGTTTTCACTTATGAACCCGGTCAGGAAATCGCTGTGGATTTTCCTGATCTGAAATGCGCCACCAGCGGCGTGAATGATGACGATGCACTCTTATCGGCAAGAGAGCTTCTAGGCTGCGTTCTTTACGGGCTGGAAGAAGATGCAGAAGAAATCCCTGTTCCCACTCCTTTGACGGAAGTAGACACACAGCCCAACGAACGCGTTGTACTGGTAGATGTATATATGCCGTCTATCCGGCAGGCGCACGTTAACCGCTCTGTCAACCGTACCGTAACGTTACCTGCATGGCTCAATGCTGCCGCATTAGAACGCAATATTAACTTTTCTCAAGTATTACAAGACGCTCTCAAATCTCAACTTCACTTAGGATAAGAGGGGTTTTTTCCTCTCTTATCTGTTTTTCTTGGTAAAATCCTTATTTTTTTACGAAATAATCTTCCTACGGGCACCACGCCAAACAGTGAATTATCTCCCCTCTACTTCCCTGCCAGCTCCGGTTCCCTGATCGGCTGATTCAATGACTCTTCATATTCATCAAGCTGCTGCCTGTTATAGAGTGCTGTAATCGTCGTATGTACTATCAGCAACTCTCTTCCGCCAATAACTGCCAGCTTTTTATTGATTTGATCAATTTCTTTTTTTCTATCCTGTACTGTCATATTTGTTTTACTCATTCTTATCACCCTTTTCTTTGCGTAAATGTCTTATGTATTGCAATGATTATGTGTGTCATCCATCTTGATCACCTCTTTTCATTTTGTTGTCTATGTGGCTATTATATGTCACTATGAAACGTTTGTCAATATCTTTTTGTTTTCTATGTGACGTTTTTTATTGACACTTATATTGCCTAGTGTTATTCTTTCTATAGGGGGTGAAAAGATGACGGTAAACGACCGAGTTAAAGAAATAAGAAAAACAGAAGTACTCACCATGGAAAATTTTGGCGAAAAACTTGGTGTCGGACGAACTGCTATCTCAAATATTGAAAATGGCAAACGAAATGTAACTGACCAAATGATCAAATCCATCTGTCGCGAATTTGGTTATCGTGAGGAATGGCTGCGTGATGGAATCGAACCTAAACAGCCTCCAAAATTAGAAGAAGATGAACTGGCTGAATACATAGAAGACTTACTATCAACTAATAATTCTACATATACTTTAGTCAAAAGTATCTTAAAAACTTATAACAAGCTTGACGATAAGTCTAAACAGGTGATCAATAGTACAATAGACGAGCTAATCGCTGAAATGAAAAAGGAAAACACCACAGAAATCAATTGATTTCTGCATGATTCTGTGTTATATTAGACATGAAAAGGGTACTACCGATAGACGGTTAGCCCCCGATAATTATGAAAAAATAACCGCTAAGTTGGGGAACTTGGGGCGGTTATTTTTTTGTGTTACTTCCGATTGTATATCCAAGTCCAAACGCAGTCAGCACAAGACTGACCACGGCGATCAGACCTTCGATCGTCATCATTGGCATCACCCTCCTTTGTCCAAATTGCTATGTAGTCAACAACTACATCGGCTCTGGAGGGTCACAAAGTCCCTCCGTGGAGGGCTAACCGCCTACCGTTATGGTAGTACCAAGTTTAAACATATCACATTTTTTGTGTAATAACAAGCCAAGCGAAAAAATAGATCAATTGATTGCTGAAATCAAAAAGGAAACCACCACAGAAATCAATTGATTTCTCCATGATTCTGTGTTATATTAGACATGAAAAGGGTACTACCGATAGACGGTTAGCCCCCGATAATTATGAAAAAATAACCGCTAAGTTGGGGAACTTGGGGCGGTTATTTTTTTGTGTTACTTCCGATTGTATATCCAAGTCCAAACGCAGTCAGCACAAGACTGACCACGGCGATCAGACCTTCGATCGTCATCATTGGCATCACCCTCCTTTGTCCGCGTATTTCTGTATTCTGTACAGATTTCTATGTAATCAGAGATTACACTGGAGCCGGAGGGTCACAAATCCCTCCGTGGAGAGCTAACCGCCTACCGTTATGGTAGTACCAAGTATAAACATATCACATTTTTTGTGTAATAACAAGCCAAGCGAAAAAATAGATCAATTGATTGCTGAAATCAAAAAGGAAACCACCACAGAAATCAATTGATTTCTCCATGATTCTGTGTTATATTAGACATGAAAAGGGTACTACCGATAGACGGTTAGCCCCCGATAATTATGAAAAAATAACCGCTAAGTTGGGGAACTTGGGGCGGTTATTTTTTTGTGTTACTTCCGATTGTATATCCAAGTCCAAACGCAGTCAGCACAAGACTGACCACGGCGATCAGACCTTCGATCGTCATCATTGGCATCACCCTCCTTTGTCCACGTATTTCTGTACTCTGTACAGATTTCTATGTAATCAGAGATTACACCGGAACCGGAGGGTCACAAATCCCTCCGTGGAGGGCTAACCGCCTACCGTTATGGTAGTACCCATGAGAGCATTATAACAAAATAACAGCCTGGGCGCAATCATATGAACAAAAGGAATATGAACTCGATAATCATATAAATTGTAATTTTAACTCTTTCTTTTTTTGATATAATGATACATCATTGTATATATCTGCCTGATGAACTTCAAATCTTCCTTTCTCAGCAACCAAGCCATTTCTGCAATCTGCTTTATATAATCTTTTTCTGACACCTGATCACTCCTCTCCATTCATCACCAGAAACAAATGAATCTTTCAAAATACTCTTTATCTGATACTATGGTAACATAGCGCAAGGTGTAAATTCTACCTCCATCTTTTCATATCTTGTATTTCACATAAACTTCGTCAGATATATACAAAATACTAACCGTCATTTTTTTATAGTTTCTTGCAGATTGCCACCTTTATATACACCAATTAACAATTTTTTCCATTTTTCTGTCCTATATCTATTTTTTTTAAAGAATATATGCTATGCTAAAAAAAAATTAATTTCCAAATAAACTATAAGGAGAAAATCTATGGCAATAACAGATGTATTCAAAACCAAACAGTTTAAAAGTGACATTGAACGGCTTACCTCTGAAAACCAATATCTGAACTCGCTGCTCACTCCCGAGATGAGAACAGCAGTCTCAATCAAAGCTGAAATTCAAAAACTTACTGCTGAAAAGGACTCGATCCAGGCAGATATCGAGGAAAGCAAACGGAAACGTCAAGACTTAGTACAGGAAATCTTTTCACTGGACAAAGAAATTGAGAAAAAGAAAGAATTCGTCATCTTTATGGACGACGAGATGTTATATCAGGACTTCGGACTATACACCCCTGTCTACAATCTGATGAACTCTGAAATGTACAAGGACAAACTCGCTGTAGTGCGCGAACAACAAAAATCCTTGATAAAAAATGACAGAGCGGCAAACTTTCCTACAAATTTCACTTATAACAACAGTCTTGCACAGGGGAAAAAACTTGTGGCGGACAATGTAAAACAAATACTGCGTGCTTTCAATAACGAGTGCGAAGCAATAATCGACAAAGTAAAATTTAATAATATTGAATCAATCCGAAAGAGGATCATCAAATCATGCGAAGACTTAAACAAGTTAAATGCAAAAATGCAGATTTCCATCGCTCCCTCCTATCTGGATTTAAAATTACAGGAGATGAACCTCTGCTATGAATATGCGATCAAAAAGCAGGAAGAAAAAGAAGAGCAGAAGCGCATTCGCGAAGAGCAGCGCGAGGCACAGAAACTGCAGAAAGAAATCGAGGAAGCAAGACGAACAAGTGAAAAGGAACGGATCCACTACAGAAATGCACTCCACCGTCTCGAAATTCAGATGCAATCTGCCAATGATACTGAACGTGCCATTTTAGAGGAACGCCGTCTGGAAATGCAGCAACAGCTTGATAATATCGAAGAGGAAATAAAACAGATCGATTATAGAGAAGCCAACCAGCGAGCCGGATATGTATATATTATTTCAAATATTGGTTCATTCGGCGAAAATGTATATAAGATCGGAATGACACGTAGACTTGAACCAATGGATCGCGTAGATGAGCTTGGCGATGCATCAGTCCCTTTCGCATTTGATGTACATGCAATGATCTTTAGTGATGATGCGCCAGCCTTAGAAGCTGCTCTTCACAAGGCATTCGATGACAAAAAGGTAAATATGATCAATACCAGAAGAGAATTCTTCCATGTGACGCTTGAAGAGATCGAAGAAGTCGTTAAAAAGAATTTTGATAAGACTGTTGAGTTTACCAAGACTCCCAATGCCGAACAATTCCGTGAATCCCAGATGATGCGGCGACAATTAGGTCTGGGCGAACTGACAAGGCAAGATGCTGTAGTTGATAACACACAGGTATCTGCTGCCTCTACATCACCCACACCTACACCTGTTCCTGCACCCTCTATCCCATCCGTCCCATCAATAAAAGATATTACCCTGGATCCTTCCAAAGAATATTTGTGGACAAAATGGGGTGTTTATGAGATGCCAGAACATTATCATTTATACCTTGGCAAGGGTTCCCGTGATGACTTGAAGCTGATTGCCACTGTTTGATAATTTATTGCGACGTCGCAACCATTAAAATAAGCCGCTCCAGCATCCACCAGAACGGCTCATCAGATACCCTAAAGGTACTATGTAATCGCAAATACATTGTATCATCTTTAGGGTATCTTTGCAATGCAGAAAGGATGATATGATGAAAATTGAAAAACTTCCATCCGGGAGCTACCGAATCCGGAAAATGTACAAAGGTAAAACTTACACTGTCATAACAGATTATAAGCCTACCCAGAAAGAGGCTATACAACTCCTTGCCGAGAAACTGGACAAGACACCTGCTGCCAAGTCCGAACACTTGACTTTCAGAGTCGCATCAGAAAAATACATTGAAATGAAAAGCAACGTCCTCAGCCCCAGAACAATCAAGGAATATACAGAAACTCCATCCAGGCTGTCCGACAGCTTTAATGAGCTTCTGATCTCCGATATCACACAGCAGGACATCCAGAAAGAAATCAACACCCTGGCAAAAAACAAAAGCCCCAAGACTGTACGCAACTACCACGGCTTCATATCAGCCGTTATAAGCGCTTTTCGTCCAGACATGAAGATTTATACCACTTTGCCACAAAAACGCAAATCAGAGCCATATATACCCTCTGACGACGATGTTAAGTGCATCCTTGACTGCGCGAAAGGCACTGTGTATGAAATTCCCATTGTCCTGGCATGCTATGGACTCCGCCGATCAGAGATCTGCGCTCTCACAATTGATGATGTTGATGGTGATACAGTCTCCATCAATAAAGCATTAGTCCTTGATAAGGATAAGAACTGGGTCGTAAAGACCACCAAGACTACTGCCAGTACCCGGACAATCGTCATACCGTCTCATATTGCGGACCTGATCAGGACACAGGGATATGTCTACAAGGGACATCCAAACAATATTACGGACTTTCTAAGCGCCACACAGAAAAAATTAGGAATACCGCATTTTTCAATACACAAGCTCCGCCACTATTTCGCCAGCAAAATGTCTGCCCTCAACATTCCAGAGGAAAACATCCTGCAGATGGGTGGGTGGGAAACAGATCACGTCATGAAAAATGTATACCGCCACGCCATGGCGGATAAAAATAACGCACAACAGAGGGAAGCCGCCAGCAAACTCAGCAATGTGCTTTTTTCTTAGATCTGTCATGACAAATTTCATGACAAAAAATTATATAATTTCAAATTATACCGAATAAGCGTACTATATAATTATGCAAACAAAAAGGGCTGAAAGCCTTGATTTCATAAAGCTTTCAGCCCTTTTTCGCTGTATTAACAACCTTTCAACGCTCCTGCGGATAACAGGACTTGAACCTGCACGGTCTCCCACCAGAACCTAAATCTGGCGCGTCTGCCAATTCCGCCATATCCGCATTCCACGCCTTACCAGACGTGCTTTTATATTTTATCAGATGCGGATACAAAAGTCAACCACCAGACAACGGATTGCCGAAATTTATTTGGGGGATCTGATCCCTTCCCCAGTTGTCCTCAGATCAATGCTGCCAATACCACACTCAAATACTGCTGTTCCAAGCGCCGGACTATTTGGATAGGATTTTCTGGAAACAAAGTTTCTTGAATTGCTGTTATTGATCCTGACTCTACCCAGTGCACAGGAAACATCATAGTTGAAGTCACTCTCCTTATTGTCCAGTTCAAAACTGCAGTTTCCCACTCCGCAGTTCACTTTGATATCCCCGTTGACTCTTCCCCTGTACACACTCGAACCCACTCCGCAGTCGATCTTCAGGCTGCCAGCCGCCACATCTTTCATCTTCGCCTTCCCAGCTCCGATCTCCACACAGAGACTGTCTGAAACAGACAGCTGCGCTGCTTTCCATTTGCCTGCACCGATCTCCACATCCACTTTATTGCACGATACAGGAACTGCATCCAGATCCATTGAACCTGCCCCAATTTCCAAGACCATATGTTCCAGCGTCAACCCCGCCGGAAGATATATCGTGATCTTCGTATCATCACTGCCAAACCGGAGCCGGTTCACTACTCCTTCCATTTTGTAAGCAATGACCAGCTTTCCCTCCCTCAGCTCACACGTGTATCTGTCAGATTCCAGATTCTTTGCCTCCACCCGGATCTCTGCGTCTGCCGTCTCCTTCGTCAACACAGACGCCGCTGTGATCTGCAGTTCCAGCTTCTTCACATCGCTTGATGCAAAAGTATTTATCCGCACTTCCTTTTCAAAATCTCCCATAACTGTTCTCCTTTCCCTACACATAATAGATCTCAATGTTTCCAAAATTTGTCTCACCCTTCAGACGCAATTCAGCACTGCTGGTTCCCATGCATTTTCCATGTTCATTAATGTTGCCGAAAACATGATCCAGCTCATTGTGCACTTTCCATTCCTTCGGAATGTAGAGATTCGTCTCCCCAAAGTTATTGTCGACTTTCACTATCGCGGTTTCTCCCTGAATAATGGCATTGTCAAAATAGATCGTCAAACTGCCAAAATTATTCTCAAGATTCGCCTTGCAGAAATTATCCGAATGGATATACCGGATTGCTGATCCAAAAGTATTTCCACAGCGGATCTGCTCGCCGCTGCACTGCTCACTGCTGTTTCCGATCCCCCTGAAACCCTCACTGCCCCACTCGAACTCAATACTATGCTTTTTTTCTCTTTTCCCTCCGAACAACAGGGAAAGCCCAATACTGAACATCAGCGCAACAGCCAGAACAGTCCATGGGGTCAGCACCTCGATCTCCAGCGGCTTGTCATAGATAATATACAGAAATGCCGCCGCAAATATCATTTCAAAAAAGTTCCTGTGACGAACACCGTCCGCCGCCATCCAGATCAAAAACACCGTCGCCAGCAGTGAAAACACACCCACATCCGGCAGAACGCCGATCTTGCTGGCAATGACGATCATCGCCATCACGATAAAAAAGATGCCCCAAAATATTTTACGTTTCCTCATCGATGTAACCTCTTTTCCTCCAATTTACTGATCAATGGTTTATAGTAATACCGCGAAACATATACCTGCTTGTGAGTGTCTGTAAACGCCACAACACTCGACGCCGTCAGGTTTCGGTTAATAGAATAAATATGGTTTGTATTCAAGATCGCCGACTTCGATACTCTCATAAAAAACCCTGGAAGTATATCCTCCAGCTCATAGAGCTTGTACTTGATCTGATACACATCCGATCTTGTGTGTGCACTGATGCCCTTCTCGTCCGTCTCGAAAAACAAGATCTCGTCCAGCATAAGATAATACTCTACATTCCCTTTATAACTGACCAATCTCTGCGTCGCCCCGGCAGCCTCACTCACTGCTTTTTGAATTGCCAGAACCTCCGCTGTCAGCCCCCGGCAGCGGACCAGCACCTCGTCCTCATCGAGGGATTCCTCAATCTCAATTTTTATTTTCATACCTGCCCCCCCTACCCGCTATTGTCAGATTTTCCTGTGCCCGAAGGTATTATCTCGCATCACCAACTTTTCCTTATCATAATAAATTGAACCACCAATGTAAATAGCTTTACATTAAGTGGTTCGATTTCCTCACTAAGAGGTAAGTTATCTCTTTCAGTTATCTCTTTAACCTGCCACATTGTCGGGAATATTTTTAATCACTTTCTTGTTGATCAATATCATAAAGAGCGATGACGCACAAAATGACATCAACTCCGCGATCGGAAATGCCCACCATACCGCCTGGAGCCCTCCAAGTCTTGCAAGGATAAATGCAACCGGCAGCAGTACCACAAGCTGTCTGGCAACGGACACAACAAGACTGTACACGCCGTTCCCGAGCGCCTGGAATACGGAACCTGCTATGATGCAAAACCATGCGATCAGGAAATGTACAGCGATAACGCGCAGCGCAGGCACACCGATCGCAAGCATCTCGTCCGATGCCTCAAACATGCCAAGCAGCACTGCAGGGATCGTCTCAAACACGATAAATCCGACCAGCAGCAGTGCAAACGCGTACACAAGACTGCACTTGACCGCCTTGATCACCCGGCTGCGCTTCCCTGCTCCATAATTGAACGCCACGATCGGAATCAGCCCGTTGTTGAGTCCAAACACAGGCATAAAGAAAAAGCTCTGCAGCTTGAAATATACGCCAAACACGGCAGTCGCCGTCGAAGAGAATGTGATCAATATCTGATTCATTCCATATGTCATGACAGAACCGATCGCCTGCATGATAATGGACGGCACGCCGACTTTATAAATATTGCCGATCGTTGTTCCGTCTGGCTTAAATCCTTTTACTGACAGGGTTATCTCCTTATTGACCTTGATGTTGAATATCAGGCCGAGTGTTCCACCCACGATCTGTCCAATGACAGTCGCCACCGCCGCGCCGGCGACGCCGAGTTTGGGCATACCCAACAGACCAAAGATCAGTATCGGATCGAGAATAATATTTGTCACAGCCCCGACTGCCTGAGTGATCATGGAGTACAGTGTCTTCCCGGTGGACTGCAGCAGCTTCTCAAAGATCAGCTGTGCATATAGACCAAAAGAGCACACACACACGATCGTCAGATACTGTACCCCCAGCGTCAGGATCTCGGGATCGGCATCTTTCACCTGGCTTGCATAAAATGGCCTGACACCGACAATTCCCACGATCACAAACGCGATATAGCTCAAGACCGCCAAAAAGATACCGTTCATGGCAGTCTTGCTCACTTGCTTTAAATCCCTCTCCCCCAGCTGTTTGGAGAGAAGGGAATTGACACCCACGCCTGTACCTGTGCCCAGCGCGATCAGAAGCGTCTGTATCGGAAATGCAAGCGACACTGCAGTCAGCGCATTCTCGCTCAGCTTTGCCACGAATATGCTGTCCACGATATTGTAAAGTGCCTGAACCAGCATGGATACCATCATCGGCAGTGACATATTTAACAGTAATTTATTGACAGGCATGACACCCATCTTGTTTTCCTTTGTCTCTACACCTACATTCGTACTCATTTGTCCTCCTCTGTATTCCTATTTATTATCAGTTATTGTAACCTGTCCAAAAATAATCCATACATCCTTTCTCGGCAATTTCGCCGATCACGCAAACCTCACCTGCACTCTTCCGAAAAAACAAGCCCATACCTGCCGTCAAAAGGCAGATATGACCTTGCTTTGCATGGTATCATCTATATAAGGATCAGACTCTCGTCTCCACGAAGATCGTGTAGATCGCCTTGATCGCCGTCTCAAAATCCTCGTTGGAAACACCGATGATCACATTCTGTTCACTCGAACCCTGATCGATCATTCTGACATTCACGTTCGCGTGCGCCAGTGCAGCGAAGATCCTGCCTACTGTCCCTCTCTGTGACTTCATGCACCGCCCCACAACAGCGATCAGTGCAAGGTCTGACTGTATCTCGATATGATCGGGATTTACCGCCTTGCTGATGCCTGACAGGATATTCTGTTCTTTGTCAATAAACTCAGACTGATGAACCATCACATTCAACGTGTCGATTCCAGACGGCATGTGCTCGAAAGAGATATCATACTCCTCAAACACCTGGAGCACCTTTCTCCCAAAACCGACTTCCAAGTTCATCATATCTTTCTCGATATTGATCGAAGCAAACCCCTTCTTGCCCGCGATTCCTGTGATCGTGTATTTCGCCTTCTTGCAGGTATTGCCGACGATCCAAGTCCCCTCGTCCTCAGGCTTGTTCGTATTTCTGATATTGATGGGGATTCCCTGTTTTCTCACCGGAAATATAGCATCCTCGTGGAGAACACCTGCTCCCATATAGGACAGCTCCCTCAACTCACCATAAGTGATGACATCTATTCCTCTAGGGTTCTCGATGATACGCGGATCTGCGATCAGAAACCCTGACACGTCTGTCCAGTTCTCATACACATCAGCCTGTATCGCTTTCGCCACGATCGAACCTGTGATGTCGGAACCACCTCTGGAAAATGTCACGACAGTCCCGTCCTCCATCGCACCATAAAATCCGGGAATGACCGCCCGCTCCACACCTTCAAGTCTCTTTGACAAGAGTACCTGTGTCGCATCAGCATCAAATACCCCTGCATCATTAAACCGGATCGTCTCCGCAGGATCGACAAACTCATATCCAAGATAGTCTGCCATGATGATCCCGTTCAGATACTCCCCGCGGCTGGCCGCATAGTTCGAGCCCGCCTTTCTCTTGAAATTATCAATGATCCTGTCAAACTCAGCTGAGAGGTCAAGATCAAGCCTCAGTCCATCGATGATCTCCTGATACCGCTTCTCGATCTGGGCGATCTCCGCATTAAAGTTGTGATCTTTTTCTGCCAGTGCGTAACACGCATAGAGCATATCCGTAACCTTTGTATCCTCGTCAAAACGCTTTCCCGGCGCAGATGGCACAACAAATTTCCTGTCATCATCCGCATGGATGATGTTGCCGACTTTCACAAACTGCTCAGCGCTTGCCAATGAGCTTCCTCCAAATTTTACTACTATCTTACCCATCCCACACAATTCCTTTCCCATAATCAAAGTATATCCCGTTTCATATCGTATCCTATTCAACAAACACAATCTGTGTTACATTATCCGGTCACTGTCCCGCCGTTTGCTTTTCCTATCATGGCACAGACGTAATGTTATTTGACCCTACTGATCAACTCTTATCATCGACAAAACACTGCCGAATCCCGCTGCCTTCTCTTTGTACTCTGCCTCTGTCATCTCCTCTGTGACAAATCCACACTCACCGACCACAATATCCGAAAACAGCTCAACATCGCCGAAAGCATCCCTGATCTTTGCCGTGTCTGTAGAGGGAACTCTCACAAAGAACCTCCTGACAAAACCGTCGATCGGAGATATCTCAAGCTTCTGATCCTCCCACCTGATGTCCAGGTGCTTACCGATATGCCTTGTACAGTCAAGGACGTCTGCCACAACCGCACTCGCCGTCGCAAGTTTTCCAGCGCCCTTTCCGTAATACATCGTCTCACCGCCTATATTGCAGTTGATCAAAATAGCGTTAAATACACCTTTAACAGCGTAAAGAGGATTTTCAGGTTTCACGATAAACGGCGCCACCAGCGCATAGTGCTTATCCCCCTTCTTCACACTCTTTGCAAAGAGCTTGATCGTCGCTCCCATCTTCTTTGCATAGGCAAAATCGACATCTGTGATCGCTGTGATCCCCTCTGTGACGATATCTTCAAAATCAACCTTTTTGCCATATGCGAGAGAAGTGAGGATCGCGATCTTTCTGCATGCGTCAAATCCCAGAACGTCCGCATCCGGATTCTTCTCCGCGTAACCTTTTTCCTGCGCCCTCGCGAGCACCGTCTCAAACGCCAGTCCCTCAGTCTCCATCTTGGTCAGTATATAGTTGGTCGTTCCATTCAGAATACCTGTGATCGAGAGGATCTCCTCCTGCGCAAGCGATGTCCTGAGCGGCCTGATGATCGGGATGCCGCCACCCACGCTCGCCTCAAACAGATAACTGCACTTATGCTGCTCCGCGATCTGTATCAGCTCCGGACCATGCTTCTCCACCAGCTCCTTGTTGGACGTACATACGCTCTTACCGCTCTCCAGCGCACGCTTTGTGTACTCATACGCCGGATTCTCACCGCCCATTGTCTCACACACGACCGCCACCTCCGCGTCATTGATGATCGTGTCAATATCATGGACTAACACCTCCTGCACTGAGTCCCCCTCAAACTCTCTCAAATCAAGAACATACTTCACCTGTATCTCATCACCGAGCTTGTTCGTGATAATATCCTTGTTCTTTTTAAGAACTTCATACACTCCGCTTCCCACTGTTCCGTATCCCAATATCGCTACCTTTGTCATATTCCTGACCTCCTATTTTCCCAGCACTTTTACATTATGCACTCCGCTTTTCTTCTCCATCTCTGCCACCAGCTCAGATACATCTCCAGTCGCATCCAGCATCTGTATACTCAGTGACAGTGTCGCTATTCCGTTGATCGGTATCGTCTGATGGATCGTGAGAATATTGGCATCAAAATCCGCCACCACCTTCAGCACATCAGACAAAAGCCCTGGTTCATCATCCATTCTGCACGCCAGTGTATACGTCGCACTCTGCGTGGAGTCATGAAACGGAAAGATATCCTCTTTATATTTATAATATGAACTCCTGCTGATACCCACACGCTCGACCGCCTCCTGCACCGACACCGCCTTGTGCATCTCCAAAAGCCGGTTTACTTCGACCACTTTTAACAGCACCTCCGGCAGAGCTCTCTTTTTTACAACGAAATAAGCTGTTGTTTCTTCCATATTCCTATCTTTCCCTTACACTTTCAAATACGAATGATTACCATTGCACACCACTCAAACGGTTTGCTTGTATCTCCAGCAAAGACATTTGTGCGTCACTGCAATACATATTATCATAGCGCACAAAAAAGTGCAACCCGTTTGTTGCACTTTTTCCGAAACACTTTGAGAATAGTGATTTCCTGCACTTCATTTGCAATGCGGATGGAGAAATAAAATATTTCGTTTCCAATGCCCCGGGAACTAGCTTAACATTGCTTTAAAGGAAGACACCTTATTTTCAGAAAAGAGGGTATGACCGTTTCGCTTCCCGTGCATGGAAAAGATGTTCCTACCGATCTGCTACATCAAATTTTGAAATATGCGGGGATGAAATAGCTCCGTGATGCCAAAACATTATCATTTATATCTTGCCACGGATTCCCGTGATGACTCGAGGCTGATTGCCACTGCTTGATTATAATTTACTGCGACGTCGCACCTCATTAAAATAAGCCGCTCCTACAACCACCAAAACGGCTCATCAGATACTCTAAAATAAGTACATTTTTATTTCCTCTTCCATGGATTATAATTATAGGAATCAGCAATATCAACATCAAATATTCTTGTTCCTTTCAATGGATGAATATCATCAAAACAAATGCCATATTTATGAGGAAAGTGTTCTTTTACATCTTCTAAGGATGAATACTTATATACATGTTCATAATCATAAGCTTCTCCCGCCATATTTTCTTCTTCAATCTCAGATTCATAAACATAATATATATTATCTTTTTTTTGTACTGCATATGAATACCAATAATACTTTTGTTCCTTATTAATTCTTAAATCTACACCCAACTGTTTACCTGATTCAATTTTATTTGTTATCAAGGTCCTCTCTCCTCTACTCGCGCGCGGGGGGTGCGTGCAGCAGCGCTGCTAATTTCCCTACGCACCCCTGCGCATAAAAATAACGGAAAACCTGATTTTATGAGGTTTTCCGCTATCCTTTTTCATGAGACATCGGGGACTCGAACCCCGGACAACTTGATTAAAAGTCAAGTAATATAATTCACGCTAATCCCATTAAATATAGTATTCTCAACCATCAATGTGAGTCAAAAATGAGTCATCAACTTTTACAATAACCCTTTTATTGTTTTACAAAATAGATATATTGTTCTTTGTGCTCTCCCTGAACCACAAACGCCCCGTGTACATGATATTCTGAAAATTAAACGGGATCAAGGTCGTAAATGCCAGGGATAGCACCCGCAGCAGATACCTACTAAAACTTCTTTTTTCCTCCTAATCCGTCACCCTATCACCGTCTGGCAAAACAAAAGAGCTTTCAAACTTGCACCCAGCGGCTTCTGCTACTTTTTTTAATTCTGTCGGGGTAAATGTTTCCCTTTTCATTTTCTGGATAAATGCTTGCGGACTTGTGCCGCATAACCTCGCCAATTCTGAAACACTTATATTCAACTTCACACATAATATTTTTATCTGTTCTGATACTGCCAAAATATGCACCTCGCTTTCTATATCTTATTATAAACGAAAACATTTAAAATAGCAATATCTTTACACAAAAAATAAATAAAAATATTTAATATAAATGTTGATATTTTAAACAGAATCGTTTATAATATAATCATCAAGAGAGGAAAGGAGGAAATACAGATGGACAAAAAAATAGGCAAGCTGATAAAAGTGGTTCGAGCACTCACTCAACTTGCCTTAGAAATTGGAACTCTCATAGCCGTAGTCAAAATGGTAATAGAGAGTATCCGATAGGTTCCGGGGAGGGAAACCTCCCCACCTAAAAGATACCATAGTCCATCTGTAAAATCAATATGAAAAATATTTTAAAACTTATGGTGGCAGTTGTCTGGTTGTTTATCGTAGTTGTTGGATTGATTTTACTGCTTGTATGATTTATCAAAAGAACTGAGGATGCGGAAAATGAAAAACAATATAAATTATGAAATAGCACTCGACATGATTAACGGAATGCCAGAAGAAAAGAAAAAGGCTTTGAGAAAATCATTAGAAAGAAACTGGATCCTCACTTCCAGTTACATTATGGAATCTGGTTATATGGTAATTTACAAAGAAGGATTTTATCTGATTCTTAATGGAACCAGATGTAGTTTCAGCGTATTTGCTTATGACAAGGACGGTGAATTTGAATTTGCAAGAAAGCCACATGAAAACAGACTCAACAAGATTTATGATGACTACTTAAAATTCAGTGAAGATGATTTTAGGAAAATCTGAAAAGAAAGGGAAAATGAAAAGAATAACCACACCACCCAGCGGGGATGCGCCGGGAGAAAGAATGACGTTATGGAAGGATATACGATGAGATGTGGCGGTATTGTGCAGAAGAAATGGTACATGATATTGGGAAAAGAACAGGCAGTAGGATAACACCTACCGCCTGTTTTACATCGAACAGTCAAAAAACATTGCTGGCGCCCTTCCGGACTGATTTTGTAAATTTCAAGGCGGATAAAATATATTGATAAATTTAGAATGATACTAGCAATTAAAATCCTATTCCGTTTCTCAATGAAACGGGCTTTTTGCACTATCAAATCCGCGTTTAAATGATTAAGACTTGTTTAAATTTCTGACGTGTATTTCGTCCTACAATTCCATCTGCAACTAAACCAAGCCGTTCCTGTGCTGTTCTAATTGCTGCTTCTGACTTTGATCCGATCACGCCATCAATTCCAGACTGATCAAGCAGTCCAAAACGCCACAGACACCATTGCACCCACTTAGCGTCCTCGCCTTTTGTGCCCTTCTTGACATTAATTGCAGGTTCCGCGAACGGATTTATTTTCGGTGCTATATCTGCTGAAACTATTGTAGCGCCCAACCGTTTGTTTACTTCCATTGCAATCTGACTGTGAAGATTATATAGATAATCCCCAGGACAACTTTTATTTGCGAACCAGCGATGAACTGTCATATTCTGTTTATCGATCTGCCCGATCAGTGACTTGTCTGCTCTCCACTTTAATTCTTTTATTCCATTGCGCCTACAGATATCTGTGCACAAATTAATCAATGCATCATATGCCTTGTCAGATATATGCCATTCTGGCGCGCCGCCATCGTTAGCAACTTCGATCGTAACTGCCCTATGGTCATTGGCGGAACTGGACGAACACCAGCTCCTGTCTTTCTCTTCCACGTACATTCCAATTCGTCCATTACTATCAATGGCGTAATTGCTTGATGCATTCCGCGATCTTAATGCAAATCCTTTTCCGCAACTTTCCACTGATGCATTACATGCCATACAATGTATCGTAATTGTATCAATTACATGTTTTCTGGGTGATGTCCTGTTTGGACTGATCTTTTTATAAACCACTAACGGACTGTTTGTAAAACTCATTTTGGTTTCCCCTCGCTTTCCGCTTTTTGTTTTAATACATCAATTGCCCTTACAATAACTGGCGGAATAGGGACACCCATCAATCCTGCATTTTCGATTATGCTGATAGTTTCATTTGCGACAAATGCGATCACAACAGCATCTCTGATAAAGTTAGATCCCATGATAAGGTCAAGGCGACATGCAACCAGAACTACCAGCAAAGTCGCACCTTTACGGCATAACCCTTTCCAGCCAGCCCGGCTTTCCAGCGCCCCATTTTTTGTTTTTCTGCTTGCATGAAAAACACCTGCCACGACTAAACCTGTTAAATAATCAGATCCCATAAATATTAGCAGCGTAACAAGCGCCGCATCAAAACCACCAACTAGCGATGCCAAAAAACTTCCTACAATCCCAATGATTGATAAAATCCGTATTTTCATCTCTTTTTCCTCTTTCCACTATAAAAACTGCCGTATCCACTTTTTAAATGAATATGGCAGCTTTAATATCTGCTCTTTCCTACTCTGCATTTAACATTGTCCGTACCTGTGCCTGCCAGAGCGGCGGCACATCTTTGATTGTCATAAGATTAGCTTTAATTCTTTTGTAATACAACCGCGCCATACTATTCACCTCCTTTCTCTGCTGCTACTTGTCCTGCAAGTTCTGCTAATGCATCCATAATCAAACTATCGTTTTCAGCAAGCTCTATCACCGCCAGCGCCAATTCCGCATTTGTTGGAGTCGCCTCTGCTTCTGCCGCCTCTTTTTCTGCCGCTGCTTTTTCCGCTGCCTGAACCGTCATGATCTCAGCGTATTTGTCCGCATCAAACACCCACTTTTCCCCCTCCCAGTAGCACGCTCGTGCTTTGTTAGGATCTGCATAAGGCGGCAGTTCTGTACACTCGATGTTTCCATTTTCGGCAACATATGAGTAATAGTAGCTTTTGTTCCTGGACTCATCCAGGACAATGATCACATTGTATTTCATAAAAACTCCTTTCTGTGCCCCTGACGGGGCGGTTAATGGTTACTTGTGGGCAGATAAATATTAATAAATTTAAAATTTTACCGCAGTGAAATATCCACTATAGGTGGTCTGTAGGTTTGTGCCATTTATATTGATTTTAGGCTGGTTGGTATCGCCATTATAGGCATGTGCTCTAT
>ERZ779626.519-NODE-519-length-22582-cov-10.120167_pt1 | contig 22582 bp, 24 predicted proteins | sample MGYA00514209_ERZ779626 | MGnify/ENA primary metagenome ERZ779626 (study PRJEB29562, sample SAMEA4376713) | mouse gut metagenome | isolation source: Cecum | study: EMG produced TPA metagenomics assembly of the A DSS colitis mouse model was used to assess the...
CTGAAATCCCGGGACCGTGTGGTCAAGAAGAGCGAAAAGGACAGCCTCTACGCGGCGATGGACATCGCCACCGTCTGGCTGAACCGGGCTCTGGCGGGCAAGGAGAAATAAAGCCGGCCGCTTACCCCAACCGTTTTACAAAAGATACGAGAAAGGAAGCAACCACTTATGAATCGACTTGCGGGAAAAGCCGCCAAGATTCTGGCGCTCACCCTGATTACCATGCTGTTCCTGGCCATCACGGCCTTCGCCGCCGACGGCGACCCCCTGGTGGTGGGCATCGGCAAGACCACCGGCTCCTCCCTCCGCCTCCGGTCGGAGCCCTCTCTGGACGCCTCCGTCATCACCATGCTGGACAAGGACTGGATCATCGCCGTGCTGAGCGAGGAGAACGGCTGGTACCAGGTGGCTCACAACGGGAAAACCGGCTACGTCTCCGCCGACTTCTTCACCAAGGATGAGGCCACCGAGTTCGAGTACTATGGCCGGATCAACGCCCGGGGCGTCAACGTCCGGGCCGAGGGAAACCTAGACGCCGAAATCGTCAACAACCTGGGCCTGAACAGCGGCGTCACCGTCGTTGGAATCGAAAACGGATGGTATAAGATTACCGGACAATATGGCGACGGCTATGTCCGCAGCGACTACATAAGCCTGACCAATGAGACCCCCCTGACCCCCGGCGCCAGCGTGGGCGACAGCAACATCGTGGACTTCGCCCGGCAGTTCCTGGGCACCCGGTACGCTTACGGCGGCGCGGCCCCCGGCGGCTTCGACTGCTCCGGCTTTACCATGTATGTGTACAAGCAGTTCGGCGTCTCCCTCCCCCACAGCGCTACCAGCCAGTGGCAGAGCGGCCTGGGCACCCGGGTTTACAGCCTGGGCGAGCTCCAGCCCGGCGACCTGGTCTTCTTCAACGACCCGGCCCGCAACGCCGGCAAGGCGTGCTCCCACGCGGGCATCTACGTGGGCGGCGGCCAGATGATTCACTCCTCCTCCTCCCGGAGTGGCGGCGTGATTTACTCCGACCTGACCGACGGCTACTACAATACATACTTCGTGGGCGGCATCCATATCTGATTTTGGGACAAGCTGAGACGGCACGGTGAAAACCGTGCCGTCTTTTTTGCGCGTGTGGGTTCAGCAGATGGGGACCTCCACGCCGTTCCAGCGGACGCAGACCGCTTTGCTCAGATCGATGGGGGCCTCGAAGGGGCCATAGGATTCGTACCAGCACTCGTCGTCCCGGCCGCTCCCCACGGTGTTGTCCAGATAAATTTCCTTGCCGTCCGCCATCACCACAGAAATCTCCAGGGGAGGAGAGAGGAGCGTGTTGTCCTCCGCTCCGCGGGCCCAGCTGGAGCGGTAATACAGCCCCAGGGGGGACACGCGCAGGGCGTCCAGTGTCACGGTCCCAAAGCGTTCGTCCTCCACGGTGACGCCGGTGGTATCCAGCGACCGGCTCTCCCCATTGCCGGTCCCGATGTTGAAATCCCAGCTTCCGCTGAGGACGGGGGTATAGATCTTATCCGGGCTTTGGACCCAGAGACCGGGGATGTGGAGTATCTTGTCTGTCCCATCAGAGAAATTCACGCCCTCGGCGGGCCAGAGACGAATGACGGCGGTCAGGACCTGGCTGTCCCCGGCGCGGGGCATCCATTCAAATTCCAAATCCCCCCGGATGTCGTTCCCGGCGCCATCCAGCAGGGTTATGCTCTCCCTGGTGTCGGGATTAAAGAGCTGGTAATAGCCCTCGTCCTCGCCATAATCCGGCAGGACCGTGCCCTCCGGGGCGCGGATCTCCAGCATCAGATAGTAGAAGTCCTGATCCCCAAAGGCCGCCAGGGGGGTCATGGTGGTCCCGTTGGACTCCGCCGCCGGGAGCTCCCGGCTCAGGGTCTCGATGACCTCCTGCTGGTCCTCGTCCAGGCGTCCGAAGTACTGGTCCCACAGGGTCCCCGCCGCCACGGCGGAGCCGATCAGCGCCGCCGCCGCCAGGGCTGCCGCCATGCCGCGCTTGGCCCAGTTCACAGGCCGGCGGACGGGCGGCGCGGCCTCCGCTCTCATCAGGGCGTCCGTCAGGGCCTCCCGGCCCGCGGGGGTGAAGGACACCCGGTCCAATTCAGTCCGAAACGCATTCTTGTCCATAGCTGCCTCCTAACATGGTCCTCAGCTTCGCCTTGCCCCGGTAGAGCCAGGTGCTGACCTGAGCGGCCCGGCAGCCCATCAGGGCGGCGATTTCGTCAACTCCGTATTCCTCGTAATAGCGCAGGTACACCGCCTGGCGGTACTTCTCCGGCAGGGCCAGCACCGCCTCCAGCACCGGGCTCTCCCCCGGCTCCGGCATGGTGACCGCCGCGTCCGCCGCCGCCTCGAGAGAGACCCGCTTCCGGGCCCAGGCGGATTTTTTCAGGTCCTTGCAGCAGTTGATGGTCACCCGCAGAAGAAAAGACCGCTCTCGATCAGGCTCGTCGAAACGCTGGGGATGGGTGAGCATTTTCAGGAGCACGGTCTGGCAGACATCCTGGGCGTCCTGGGGGCTGCCGGTCCAGGTGTACGCCACCCGGAGGATCACGTCCGACCAGCGATTCACTAGCGCCTCCGCCTCCTGACGGGTATAGGTGATTTGTTCCGTAGTATCATCTCCTTTTGAACGGGCCGTTCTGTTGATAAAACGAATCAGGGGTATCCTATCTGTCAGGATGGAGAAACTTTTCTCCGCAACCGCCCCGGTTGCGGGGCCGGTTGGTGGACGCAACCGGCGCAACCTGCTATACTGAGGCCATGAAACATGTTTCGGAAACACTGGAAGGAGGATATACCCATGAATATTTCCGACATCATCAAACAGGCCAGGGAGGAACTGGGCATGACCCAGGAGGACCTGGCGGAACGGCTGGAGGTCAGCCGCCAGGCCGTCAGCAAGTGGGAGCTGGGGGCCTCGGTCCCAAGCCCGGAGAATCTGCGGCTGCTGGAGGAGCTCCTGGGGGTCGAGCTTCCCGCGCCGGAGGCGGCGGTCCCTCAGGAGGCGGTCCCCCAGGCCCCGCCCAAGCCGCCCTTCTGGAACTGGAAGCGGGTCGTGCTCCTGGTTTTGGGGGTGCTGGTCGTGTCGGCCCTGTTCTCGGCCGCCCTGTTTACCGCCCTCAGGGCGGAGACGAACGTGGACGCGACCCTCCGGACAGAGCCCCATGTCACCGGCGTCTATTTCTTCGATGAAGACGCCGCGCCCCTCCGGCCAGACCTGGGGGACGGGTGGAACCGCTTCACCGCCGGAGAGCGGGTGCTGATGCTGGTGACATTTGAGGACGGCGCTGAGAACTCCGTCAACGCCGTCTCGCTGTTCCTGACCCCCACGGGGACGGAGACCCTGGACCAGCGGCGGCAGGTCGCCGTCCAGGCGGCGGGAGAGGGCCGGGACTTCGCCCTCTTCGCCTGGGACATCCCGGCGGACCTGATGGGGCACCTGGAGGTGGCGCTGGAGTGCGGCGGCGGCCTCCAGGCTACGGAGACGCTGAACGTCACGGCGCCCTCCTCCTACATGGAGGACCAGGGGATTCCCGGAATCCTCAGCCTGAGCGCCAAAGAAATCACCGCCACAGAGGGAGACACCGGCCACTACCTGCTGGAGGCCCTGGGGGCCCCCATGGCCGAGGTGGAGTGGAGCACCTCCGACCCCGAGGTGGCCCGGGTGGCCAACACCGGGACCGTGTTCATTGAGGGAGAGGGGGAGGCCGTCATCACCGCCAGCTGGAAGGACCAGACGGCGGAGTGTTTGGTCCATGTGCTTCCCAAAGCCACAATCGTGGGCACGGAGGGAAACACGGACCTGCCGGAGGGCGAGCCGGGGGGGATTGCAAAGAGTGTACCCGCTCCCCCGACGTATGAATCCCGTAAGGCTGGATAAGACTGGGCAGAAAAAATCAGGGCCTTGACGGCCCTGGTTTTTTGTTGGTCGGATTCTGCCTTGCCGTCGCTTTGACTTGGTTCTCCACCAGACAGCCAGAGCGGACTTAAAGTTCTTTTGCTCCTTTTCTTTCAAGAAAAGGAGGCCAGCTTCCGCCCCATGAGCACTCCCATGGCGGAAGACATCATCAGCCCTCTCGTCCAGCCGGAGGAATCCCCCAGGCAGTGGAGGCCCTGGAGGCTGGTGTTGAAGTCCGTGTCCATCTTCACCCGGTTGGAGTAGAATTTCAGCTCCGGGGAGTACAGCAGCGTCTCATAGGAGGCGAAGCCCGGCACCACGTAGTCCATGGCCTGGATGAAGTTGATAATGTTCATCATGGCCCGGTAGGGCATGGCGGCGGTAATGTCCCCCGCCACCACGTCCGGCAGGGTGGGCCGGATGTTGGACTGGGCCAGCTCCTTCTGCCACGTCCGCTTGCCGTCCAGAATGTCGCCGAAGCGCTGGACCAGGATCTGTCCGTTGGCCAGCATATTCGTCAGCTCGCCCACCTTCTGGGCGTAGGCGATGGGCTGGTTGAAGGGGACGCTGAAATTGTGGGAGCAGAGAATGGAGAGGTTCGTGTTGTCGCTCTTGAACTCCTTGTAAGAGTGCCCGTTGACCACCGCCAGGTCGTTGTCATAGTTCTCCTGGCTGACAAAGCCGCCGGGGTTCTGGCAGAAGGTCCGCACCTTGTTCTTGAAGGGCTTGGGCCAGCCCACCAGCTTGGACTCGTAAAGGACCCGGTTCACCATCTCCATGACCTCGTTCCGCACCTCCACCCGGACGCCGATGTCCACGGTGCCGGGGGCGTGGGCGATGTTGTGCTCCGCGCAGAGCCTCTCCAGCCAGTCCGCCCCCCGGCGGCCGGTGGCCACCACGGTGTGCCTGGCGTGAATCTCCATATCCTGCCGCTGGTCGGAGATAGTCACCCCCTTGCAGACGTCATTCTCCAGAATCAGGTTCCGGCACTCCCAGCCGAAGAGGATTTCCACCCCGTTCTCCTGTAGGTACCGCTCGATCCCCAGGTAAATGTCGTGAGCCTTCTCCGTGCCCATGTGGCGGATGGGGCAGTCCACCAGCTTCAACCCCGCCTGGATGGCCCGCTTGCGGATTTCCTTCCGGTCCTCCGGATACTCCAGGCCCTCGATATGGGTGTCCGCGCCGAAGTCCAGGTAAATCCTGTCGGCGTAATGGATGGTTTCCTGGGCCAGGTCCGGGCCGATAAGGGTGGGCAGGTCCCCGCCCACCTCATAGCTGAGGGACAGCTTCCCGTCGGAGAAGGCCCCCGCGCCGGAAAAGCCGGTGGTGATGTGGCAGTAGGGCTTGCAGTTCACGCATTTATTGGTCTGGCTCTTGGGGCAGCGGCGGTTTTCAATGCTCCGGCCCTTCTCCACCATGACGATCTTCTGTTTACTGCCCTTTTTCAGCATCTCCAGGGCGGTGAAAATACCGGCGGGGCCCGCGCCCACGATCACAACGTCTGCGTTCATAGCGGCTTCTCCTTTATATAGATTCTTTTCAAGCGTAAGTTTATAGTCAGTGCAGTTGAAAAGAATCCAATGGATTCTTTTCAACGAAGCGCTGCTATGCAGCGCTTCGGGCCGCATTTGCGGCTTTCTGCGCTTGACTTCATAGGAAACGCATACACGCCTTGCGCGCCGGCGGACCTCTGGTCCGCCGGTTGAAAAGGAGCTTTGCTCCTTTTCAACCGCGTTGACTATATCCGTTTCCCCTGGCCGACAGGTCCTTTGCCCGCCGGACGATGGTCCAGGGGGGCACCTGCTGGGGAAGTTTCATGTGAAAGACGCTCTGGGGCGTCCGGGGCTCGAAGAGGGGCAGGCCGTCCGCGTCCGTCATCTCCGGGACCGTCATTTCAAAGGGCCGCAGGGCCGGGCCCACCAGCTCCACCGTGTCCCCGGCCCGGAACTTGTTGCGCAGGGACAGCGCCGCGTTCCCCTCCCCGTCGCAGTCCGTAACGATGGCGGCAATCTGCCACTCCCGGACATACCGGGCGTCGTCGTAGTACTGGCCCGGCGGGCCGTAGAAAAAGCCGGTGGAGTAGGGACGGTGGCTGACGTGCTCCACCTCGTCCCGCCAGACGGGGTCCATGGGCTCCCCCGCCGCCAGGGCGTCCAGGCCGTGGCGGTAGGCGGCGGTGACCACGGCGGCGTAGTAGGCGGACTTGGCCCGGCCCTCGATTTTCAGGCTGTCCAAAAACCGGAGGTCCTCCAGGTGGTCGATCATGCACATGTCCCGGGAGTTCAGGATGTAGGCCCCGCCGCCGTCCTCCTCAATGGGGAAGAACTCGCCGGGGCGCTTCTCCTCCATAAGGGCGTATTTGTACCGGCAGGGCTGGGCGCAGGCCCCCCGGCTGGAGTCCCGGCCCGTCATATAGTTGCTGAGGAGGCACCGCCCGGAATAGCTGACGCACATGGCCCCGTGGACGAAGGCCTCCAGCTCCAGGTCCGGCGGCGTTTTCTCCCGGATGGTCCGAATCTCCTCCAGGCTCAGCTCCCGGGCCAGGATGACCCGGGAGGCCCCGATGCCGTGCCAGGCCCGGGCGGTCTCGTAATTGGTAACCCCGGCCTGGGTGGAGACGTGGCGGGCCGCGTGGGGGGCGTAGCGTCCCGCCAGCTGAAAGGCCCCCAGGTCCGCCAGGATCACCGCGTCCACCCCGGCGGCCTCCAGACACTCCAGATGGGCGGGGAGGCGGTCCATTTCCTCATTCCGGGGCATGGTGTTGACGGTGCAGTGGACCCGGACGCCATGGGCGTGGGCGAAGGCCACTGCCTCCGCCAGGCCCTCGGGGGAGAAGTTCCCCGCGAAGGCCCGCATGCCGAAGTCCGTTCCCGCCAGATACACCGCGTCCGCCCCGTAGAGCACCGCCATGCGCAGTCGCTCCAGGTCCCCCGCCGGGGCCAGCAGCTCCGGCCGTTTACCCGCCATATTCGGCGCTGTTGACGAAGTTGACATGCTCGTTGTAGGTCTCGAAATAGTGGTGCTTGCCGTCCGTGCCCAGTGCGTAGTAATAATAGCTGGTCTCCTCCGGCTGCAGGGCGGCCTCAATGGCGGTCAGGCCGGGGTTGGCGATGGGCGTGGGGGGAAGCCCCGGGTTCTTATAGAGGTTGTAGGGGGTGTCCGCCTCCAGATCCGACTGGGTGATGGCCCCCTCGTGGCCCGGCAGGCCGTAGAGCAGGGCGGCGTCCACCTGGAGCAGGCCGTTGGTCCCCGCCTTATTGCCGGGGCCGTCCAGACGGTTATAGATGACGGAGGCAATGCGGGCCTGGTCCGTGCCGTCGGTCTCCCGCTCGATGAGGGAGGCGATGGTGATGATCTCTTTCAGGCTGTAGCCCTTGGCCTCCCAGGCGTCCAGCAGCTCGTCGTCCAGCTTGCTGTTGAAGTTTTTGATTAGGCGGTTCAGGGCGTTGGCGGGCTTTTCGTTCACGTAGAACTCATAGGTGTCCGGGAAGAGATAGCCCTCCAGGCGGCTGATATCCTCGGACTCGTTGTCGATGAAGTCATAGTCAAAATCGGCCTTCTGGGCCGCTTCCGTCAGGGCCGCCTCGGTGTTGACGCCGTTTTTCGCCAGCACTGCGATGGTCTGGGCCACGGTATAGCCCTCGGGAATGGTGACCTGAACGGTATCCGCCGTCATGTTTCCGGCGGCGCTCCGCATGCCCAGCACCAGGGCATGGTAATCCATGTCGGTGTTCAGGGTGTGGGAACCCATGCCGATTTTTTCCTCCGCGTTGGTGATGTTGGCGTAGAGCTTGAAGAACCAGGGATACTCGATGAGCCCCGCAGCCTTCAGCTTGCCGGCCACGGTGTCCACGGTGTCCTCGGAGGAAACCTCCACCACCATTTCCACCGGCGGCGAGCCCGAACGGTTGAAGGAGCAGAAGTCGCTGAACAGCAGCCAGCCCGCGCAGCCCAAAAGCGCCGAGGCCAGGGCCACGAAAAGCAGGTGCAGCAGCAGGAACAAAAGCGGGTGCATCCGCCGCCGCCTCCTGCGGCGCTTTCGCTGGGGGGGATGCTGGGAAGAGGGGCGGGACGTCTGCTCCCGCCGGACCTGTCCGGCGTCCCAGCTGGCGGTGTCGCTGTTGTGGTATTCGGCCATGTTGAAAAACCTCCTCACGCACGGCGCGGCCCCGGGAAACGCCCTGAAAAAAGGACAGGGCAAATTTTCAGGGGGTCAGGCTCCCGGCGGAAGCCGGAAGCATAGAATATCTCAAATCCAAGGTCCCGACGCCGCCGGCCGCGGCCCCGGGGCCAAAGAAAGGTGACTGACTATGTGCTTTAACAATGGAAACGACAATGGCTGCCTGTGGATCGTCCTGATCATCATTCTGTTCTGCTGCTGCGGCTGCGGCGGCGGGAACAGCTGGGGTGGAAACAATTGGGGCGGAAACAACTGGGGCGGCTGCGGATGCGGCAACTGCGGCTGCGGCGGGTGCGGCGGCTGCGGCGGCTGCAACGGAGGGTGCAGCTGCGGCTGTAACTGCAACTGCAACTGCGGCTGCAACGACTCCTGCTGCTGAGTTCTCCGGGTGGCGGGACGCTCTGCGTCCCGCTTTCGCCGTCCCTCAGCGGGACAGACACTCGTTTACAATCGAAGCCACTTCCCGGTGGATGTCCTCCGGCGTCCGGGGCGCGCCTCCCTCGGCGCAGTTCACCACGGCCCAGCCCTGGGCCCGGGCGATCTCCCCCGCGCACGCCCGGCAGCGGCGGAGATACTCCCCGTCCTGCTCGTGGATATCGGCGGCGGTGTTGGTCTCCGCCTCCCGGCGGCGCATCAGCTGGTTGGCCGCCTCGGTGGGCATATCCAGATACAGCACCAGGTCCGGCTCGGGAAGCCCTAAACGGCGGTATTCCAAGTCAAACAGCCACTCCAAAAACGCCCGCCGCTCCCCGTCCGGGAGCTTGGACGCCTGATGCACGGCGTTGGACGTGGTGTAGCGGTTGGCCACCACCACGCCGCCGGACTCGTAAAACGCGCCCCAGTCCTCCTGATAGGAGGCGAAGCGGTCCACGGCAAACATGACGGAGGCGGCGCAGGCGTTCACATCCCCGGGCTTTCCCCCCAAGGCTCCGTGGAGGTACAGGTTAGCGGGCTCGGCAAAGGGATTGCCGTACCGGGGAAAGTCGATCTCCCGGCAGGAGATTCCCCGGGCGGTCAGGCTTTGCAGAAGCAGCCCCGCCTGGGTGGCCTTGCCGGAGCCGTCGGTGCCCTCCAGAACAATCAGCGTTCCCCTCATTTCCGTCTCTTCTCCTTCTGCACGTGGACCAGGAACAGCGGCAGCTTCATCATCCGCCCCGCCCGGCGGGGATCCTTGCACAGGCGGTAAAACCACTCCAGGCCGTGGTCGGACCAGAATTTCGGAGCCCGTTCCACCACGCCGGCAAACACGTCCAGGCTGCCCCCCAGGCCGCAGAGAAGGCGGGCTCCCGCAGCCTCGCCGTGCTTCGCCATCCAGAGCTCCTGCTTCGGGGCCCCCAGGCAGACGAACACGCAGTCCGCCCCGCTCCGCCGGATGTCCTCAATGACGGGGCCGTCCTCCTGGAAATAGCCGTCGTGGGTCCCGGCGATTTTTAAGCCCGGGTATTTCTCCGCCAGCCGTTTTCCGGCGGCCTCCGCCACGCCGGGCTTGGCCCCCAGGAGATAGAGGGACAGGCCTTCCGCCGCCATGCGCTCCATGAGCCCGGCGGCAAACTCGATGCCGGGAACCTTTTCCTTCAAAGGCGTGCCCAGCATTCCGGCCCCCTTCACCACGCCGATGCCGTCGGGCAGCACCAGGTCCGCGGCGTTCACCGCCTGCCGGGCGGCCAGGTTCTCCCGGCAGATCTCCACAATCTCCGGGTTGGGTGTTACCACGTAGTGGGTCCCGGGACTGTGAAGCAGCTCCATCCCCCGGTCCACCGCCTCGCCCATGGTCATATTGTCAAAGCCGACGCCCAGCACATTGATCCGCACACGCTCACCTCATTTGCATAAACTGCCATACCGGCATATTATTACCATTTTATAAGCATTATAGCATAGGTTAGACCTCTTGTCCATCTCCAAATGCCTCGCCGGACTGGACCGCCTTCCGCCCCAGGGGGTAGGGAAGCTGGGCCAGCACCACCGCCGCCAGCATCAGGGCGCAGCCCAGGTACTCCCGCCCGGTCATCCGGGTCCCCAGGATCAGCGCCCCCGCCACGGCGGCAAAGAGGGACTCCATGCTCATCAGCAGGGACACCACCGCCGGGTTGGAATCCTTCTGGGCCAGGATCTGGAGGGTGTAGGCCACGCCGCTGGAGAACACGCCCACATAGAGCACCGGCCACAGATACTCCCCCAGCAGCTCCAGGGGCGGCGGCGTCTCCATCAGCGCCCCTGCGGCGGAGAGGACGGTCATGAGCAGAAACTGAACGCAGGACAGCGCCACGCCGTCCACCTTGTTGGTGAAATGGTCCACCACCAGAATCTGAGCGGTGAAGCAGAAGGCGCAGGCCAGGACATAGAGGTCCCCGCCGATAACGCTCAGCTCCTCGGTGACGCAGAGGCAGTACAGCCCCGCCACCGCCAGGGCCACCCCCAGCCACAGGGCCCGGGGAACCTTCTTCCCCAGGGCCAAGCCCGCCAGGGGCACCAGGACGATGTACAGCGCCGTGATGAACCCCGCCTTGCCGGGGGTGGTGGTCTCCAGACCCTTCTGCTGGAAGAAGCTGGCCACTGACAGCGCCGCGCCGCAGCAGAGGCCCCCCAGGAGCAAGTCCCGGCGGGACCCGGCGGGAGCGCGTTCCTCCCCCTTCCGCCGCCGCCAGGCGGCCCGGAGGCCGCAGAGGCCCAGCAGGAAGAAAAAGGCGATGACCGCCCGGGCGGTATTGAAGGTGAAGGGGCCCATATACTCCGCGCCCACGCTCTGGGCCACAAAGGCGGTGCCCCAGATCATGGCCGTGACGAGAGGCAGGACGTTTTGACGAACTCGATTGATTTTCATTTTCCTTGCTCCATGTTCTCTTCTGTGATATACTAAAACCGTTATGCGGTCCGAGGCCGCACAAATTAGCATTTTAACACCGAGGTGAGGAAATGGCAAGGCTTTCCCGTGAATTCTATGCCCAGGACACCCTGGAGGCCGCCCGGGCCCTGCTGGGCAAAGTCCTGGTCCGCCGCCTGGACGGCGAAACCCTGGCGGGGCGCATCGTGGAAACGGAAGCCTACGTGGGCCGCTGCGACAAGGCGTGCCACGCCTACCACTACCGCCGGACGGCCCGGACGGAGACCCTCTTCGCCCCGCCGGGAACGGCCTATATCTACCTCATTTACGGCATGTACCACTGCCTGAACTTCGTCACGGAGCCGGAGGGGGAGCCCGCCGCCGTGCTCCTCCGGGCCCTCCAGCCCGTGGCGGGCATGGAGACCATGGCCCGCCTCCGCTACGGGGACAAGCCCATGACGGACTACCGGAGAAAGAACTTTCTCAACGGCCCCGGCAAGGTCTGCCGGGCCCTGGCCCTGACCCGGGCGGAAAACGGGCTGGACCTGACGGGGGACACGCTGTTTCTCTGCGGCCGCCCGGAGGACGCAGGCCTGCCCTCCTTCCCGGCGGCGGCCCGGGAACGCATCGTCACAGGCCCCCGGATCGGGGTGGACTACGCGGAGGAGGCCCGGGACTTTCCCTGGCGCTTCCGCCTTGTGAGGGAGGAGTGAGAGCATGTTTTTCTTTGATATGGACGGGGTGCTCACGGATTCCAACGGCGTGTGGAAGAAGGTGGACCGGGAATTCCTGGCCCGCCGGGGAATGAAGTACACCCACGCCTATTACGAGGGCGTGGCCCACGTCCCCCTGCCCCTGGCGGCGGTGTTCACCAAGGAGTTCTGCCATCTCCCGGAGTCCTGCGAGGCCATTGTCGCCGAGTGGATGGAGCTGGCGGCGGACTCTTACGCCCACGTGCCGGTAAAGCCCGGCGTCCGGGCCTATTTGAAGCAGTGCAAGGCGGAGGGGCGGCGGATGGCGGTGGTGACCTCCAGCGTGCCGGAGCACTGCCACATGGCCCTGGAATCCCTGGGACTGGAGAAATACTTCGAGCGGGTAACCTTCGCCCAGGAGCTGGGGCTGGAAAAGCGGAAGCCGGACATCTGGCTGGCCGCCGCCAGGGCCGCGGACGTCCGCCCGGAGGACTGCACCGTCTTTGACGACAGCCTGGCCGCCTGCCAGGGGGCCAGGGCGGCCCGGATGCGGGTGATCGGGGTCTATGACGGCCTCTTCGCCCAGGACGAAAAGGAAATGCGTGGCTACTGCGACGTGTATATCAAGAGTTTTGAGGAGTTGCTTTTCTTGAAAGAAAAGTAACCAAAAGAACTTTATCGCGCTCTGATCGTCTGGTGACAGGCCAGGTCTGAGCGGCGGCAACAGAATCTGGTGGTATTATGAACGATTTAACTGCCGCCCTCCTCTCCGCCCGGGAAGAGGGGGAACAGCTGGCCGGGGGAACCTTTGTCCGGGAGACGGCGGAGGGGCTGGACCTCTCGGACCTCACCTTCCGCCGGGTCCGCTTTGACCACTGCCAATTCAAAGGCTGCGCCTTTTCCGCAGCCGCCTTCTATGAATGCGCGTTTGAAGGCTGCGCCTTCACCGGCTGCCGCTTCCACGTGAGCTTTTGGAAAGACACCCTGCTCTCCGGCTGTAAGGCCGAGGGTGGGGACTTCCGCAAGGCCCGCTTCAAGGGCTGTACGCTGGATGGGCTCCGCCTGCGCTACGCCAACTTCACAGGGGCCCTCTGGGAACGCTGCGCCCTGGCGGACTGCGATCTGACAGAAAGCGCCTGCCAGGAGCTTCGAATCGTGAAAACCACTCTGAAACAGGCGGATCTCACCGGAGCGGACCTCTTCCGGGCGGACCTCAAGGGAACGGACCTTTCCGGTTGCACCCTGGACGGCATAACCCTCTCCGCCTCCTGCCAGGAGCTTCGCGGCGCGAAGCTCCACGCCTCCCAAGCGGCGGTAGCAGCCCGCATCCTGGGCATCGAGATCATAGAGTGAGAGCGGGCCATTGATAACATGGCAGCCAAGGGAACCCAACCCGCCCAAAGCGCCCCGCTCACCCCCCTCCAAAAGACTGACAAGCCCGGAGAACATGGCCTGACTAAGGCGTCAGGCCCCACAGCCCCGCGCCAGGCCAGCGGCAGCGAAAAGAGGCGCTGGTCCATTCGATAACCGCCAAAACCCCCGCCCGCACCGCGCTGCGGGCTGGAGACTTTCGTATTGCACAGTCCGCGCCGTGCCGCGCCCCCGTAACGTTCCCCTTCGTCTTTTTCTCTCTTCCACCGTGCACGGCGCATTCTCTCTTTTTTCTTCGCCAAGAAAAAAGGGGGCCCCGCAAAATCAAGGATTTTGTGGGGAGAGGAGGAAGGAACGGAGCAGAACGAAGTCCTCGCCGCCAGGCGGGGACGAAGTGGGCGGAGTTTCTTCCGACGACATGGGGGGTGCAAAGCACCAGCTATCTTCATAGCTGAATCCCCCCTCAGCCGGAACAGGCTGAACATACGTCGCGGGAGAGCCGGACACCCGGCCCTCCCGCACTTTGGTTTTATATGGCGTTTCACCATTCCGGCGGGTAACCCCGCCCTGCCTTCATCTATCTACACCATCCCCGCCCGCCGCATGCCGGCTTTTCTGCCTTGCCGCAGCTCTTGCCGCGAAGCCGTCTCCGGGCGCGGGAGGACGTATCCTGCGGGACCCGGCGGGTCCCTATTTCATCAGCGGTAGAAATAGCGGAACAGATCCTCGAAGGGGCTGCTGTAATATCCGCCGTTTCCGTTGCCGTAGTTTTCATTCCCACTGCCGGGGTACTGCTGGGCCTGCTGCTCCTGGACCTGCTCCTCCTTGGGAGCCGCGCCCCAGGTGATCTCCACGGTGACGCTTCCGTCGGGCCGGTAGACCTCCAGGGTGGCGGTATCCCCGGCGGAGTACTTCTTCTTCGCCAGGTTCAGGTCCTCCACAGACTTGATGTCCGTATCGTCCACCTTGGTGATCACGTCGCCCATTTTCAGTCCCGCCTTGTCGGCGGCGCTGTCCGGTTCCACATAGTTGATGAACACGCCGGAGGTGACGTCATAGTGGAACTGGGCCGCCGTGCCCTCGGTCAGGGTCTGGGGCGTGATGCCCAGATACGCCCGGTTGGAGACATAGCCGTTGGTCATGATGTCCTTCACCATGGAGAACACGTCGTTCATGGGAATCGCAAAGCCCAGGCCCTCCACGGTGGTGCCGTTGGAGGACTGCGAATACTTGGCGGAGACGATGCCCACCACCTCGCCGTACTGGTTGAAGAGGGGCCCGCCGGAGTTGCCGGGGTTGATGGAGGTGTCGGTCTGAATCATATTAAAGGGGGTCCCGTCCACGTTGATGGCCCGGTCCACGCAGGAGACCATGCCGCCGGTCATGGAGAAGGTCAGCTCGCCCAAGGGGTTGCCGATGGCCAGCACGTGGTCGCCCACGTTCAGCGTGGCGCTGTCCCCCAGGGTGACGGGCTGGAGGTTCTCCGCCTCCACCTTGATGACGGCGATGTCATAGTCCTCCTCCCCGCCGATATACTGGGCGGAGAATTCGTCCCCGTTGTACATGGTGACGGTTACCGTCTCCGCGCCCTTGACCACGTGGTAGTTCGTGAGGATGTAGCCGTCCGCGCTCAGCACGAAGCCGGACCCGGCGGAGGCCGTCTCCACCGGCTGGCCGTAGAAGTTGTACCCGGCGGTGGCGGAGGTGCGGATGGATACCACGCTGTTCACATTGGCGGCGTAGACCTCCGCGTCGCTCAGGGCCGTTTTGCCGTCCACGCTGCGGAGGGACACCTGGGCGGCGGGGCGGCTGGAGACGTTGATCTCGCTTTCGTCCTGACCGGCCTGGGAGGCGGCCCACACGGCCCCGCCCCCCGCCGCGCCGCCCAGCAGCGCACAGCTCAGGGCCAGGGCGGCGATCTTCAGGCCCATGCGGTTCTTCTTCACAGGCTTTACCTCCAATTCGGGCCCCTGGGGGCCGGGCTGTCCGTCGGGACGGACGGTTTCCCGCTGGTGGGAGAGCTCGCTGCCGTCCTTGCGGTAGGTGTAGTTGTACAGATTGTGTTCGTCGTTATACATAATCGGTTCCTCCTTCATTATGTATCCCGTTTCTTCCGTTCTTAGAAGCTAAGATATCAGGGAACTGTGTCGAACGTGTGAACTGGGATTGTCTGGTTTTTAAATTCTGAGGAATCCCGCCGGTTCCGGCTGGGGTCTTCCCCGCTTCGATGGCCTTAGTATAGGCAGAAGAACTTAAAACTTGCTGAAAGAAGTTTGAAGGATTTTTGAACATGAAACCTCTTGCCAGTTGAGGGCGGCTGTGCTATCATATAGACGGCGGATCAAGCGCCGGACAAGAGGAAGACGAGGCCGGCGGCATGGACAAACGCGGAAAGCTGCGGGCCAAAAAATGAAAGGGAGAACGCATCGTGTCTATAGAGCATACGAAGACAGCGGAGAACCTCCGCAAGGCCCTGGCCGGCGAGTCCATCGCCCGCAATAAGTACACCTATTTCGCCCAGGCCGCGCGGGCCTGCGGCGACGAGGAAGTCGCCGCCGCCTTTGAGCAGATGGCGAAAAATGAGATGATGCACGCCAAATTCTGGTTCGAGCAGCTTTACGGCAAGCCCTCCGGCACAAAGGAATGCCTTACCCAAGCCGCGCAGGGCGAGTACAGCGAGTGGCACGATATGTACCCCGACTTTGCCCGGCAGGCCCGGGAGGAGGGGCTGGAGGAGCTGGCGGTGATGTTTGAAAAGGTGGCCGCCATCGAGCGGAGCCATGAAAACCGCTTCCTGACCCTCCTGGCAAGGCTGAACGAAGCCTCCGCTCCGGCGCCCGGGGACAAGGCCCCCGCCCCCGCTCTCAGGCAGAGGAAGGAGGGCTACCGCTGCCAGTTCTGCGGCGCGATTTTCGAGCATAGGCCGGATGTGTGCGGCACCTGCGGGGCGATCGGGTCCTTTGATTACGTGGAATACTACGAATAAGGCGTACACGTTTGGAGGAATGAGGCGTCATGAGAATTGAAAGCGCCCCGCAGGTCCGCCCGGAGGTTCGGGAGTCCGCAGCCTCAGCCGCACCGTCGGAAACCTTTGGACAGGTGCTGGAGGCGAAAACGCAGGACCATTATGTTCCAAGCCCCCCGCAGCCTCGAACGGAGCCGGAGTTTTCCCTGGCGGAGCGGACTTATTCCAGCGGTACTACCGTCAGCAGCGCGACCCACGCGAAGCTGAAACAGTTAGCGGAACTGAACGCACAAGCCGGCTATGCCGGCATGAGCCCGGACGAAATCTACGCGGAAATCTGGAACCGCTATGACGAAGCCTTTGACGGGAATATGATTGCCATTCGAGGCTGTGTCGCCGGGCCCTCGGAATGGGGTGAAATCGGCTATCAGTTTTAGAACCTGTATTCATAATCAGGGATGCCGGGTGGACGAGGATTTTTCCCGGCAGACAAGGAGATTTTCCGCAGCCATACTGACGTATGGCAAGGGAAATCGACGCAGTATGGCGGGAAAAAGACCGGCCAGACGGCGTTCAAGGGTTGTGAATACAGGTTCTTACACAGAGGTTACGCGCCATATTTTCAACCCCGCCGTAAACGCCGCCTGGAAAAAGGGCTTGGAACTCGACGGCAGGCCATATACGGAATGGAGCTATGAGGAGAAAAACGCTCTGGACAATTCCTGCATGGATACAGCGGCCAAAGTGGTGAATGACGCAATGATGAAAACGCTGGGTTACGATGGGATGAGCTTTGACCAGCGGGAGGCGGCAATCCGGGAGAAATACGCCGGCAAAAATACGACGCTGGATTTTTTGAACTTGCAGAGTGAGCTGAGTATGTCCGGCGTCCTGAACCGCAAGATGGGGGCGGACCGGGCTGGCACCTACCTCGCCATGATGAGGGGCCGGTTTGAGACAGCCTTTAATCCGAACTGCATTATGACAGTTGGACACGAGAAGGCTTCTTTTATGACGGTGGACCAATGGCATCGCGTGGCGGACCAGCCCTTTGACACGGCCCAATTCGCGGCCTCCATGAAAGAGAATCTGCACCAAGTCAGCGGCCACAACGGCTGAACTGAGGACTACGTAAAGATGATGGAGGGGCTCTTTGACCACTTTGTCACCGGGGCCATTGACGACAGCCTGGACCAGCTGCTTGGTGAGACAAAGCAATAACGCTTGTACAGAAACGAACAGGAACTATTTTTATCTTTAGTTTAGGAGGTAATCTGTCATGAATCTCAAAAAGATGTTTCTCTGTGTCCTGGCCCTGTCGCTGCTGACGCTGCCCGTCTCCGCTCACGGCCGTCACGGAGGCGGCTGCCATGGCCAGCCCGCCCGGCCCTCTCAGCCCGTCAACCCCACGGTCACCGTCTGCAAGGTGGAAGGCTGCGCCATTGCCGGGCGGCACGTTCACAACGGCGTCACCTACTGCGGCTATCCTCACGAAAGCGGCGTCTGCGACAACAACTGCCGGGCGCTCTGCCCGCTGGAGGGCTGCCCCGAAACCGGGCGGCACACCCACAACGGCGTCACCTACTGCGGCTATTCCCATCAAAGCGGGTTTTGCAACGGCGCCTGCCGCACCCTCTGCCCGGTCTACAACTGCCCCATTGACGGACGGCATGTCCATGACGGCGTGACGTACTGCGGCTATCCCCATCAGGACGGCTTCTGTGACGGCCTCTGCCGTTCCCTGTGTACCGTGGACGGCTGCATGATTGCCGGACGCCATGACCACAACGGCCTGCGCACCTGCGGCTACGGGCACCTGAACGGCTTCTGCGACGGCACCTGCCGGGCGCTCTGCCCTGTGGAGGGCTGTACGCTTGAGGGGCAGCACAGCCACCGGGGGACCGCCTACTGCGGGGATTACCACCCCTCCGGCTTCTGCGAGGGCATCTGCCATGCCGTTTAATGGAAATTTCCAGCGTATCCCAGGGACCGCCCGACGGCGGTCCCTTTTTTAATGCCAAATCTTTCAACCGCGCGGGCCGCGCATATTCCGCTCCTCCCGGCGCACACTAGAAAGGCGCTGACGAGGCACAACGAACTCTCTCCTTTCACCGCGGAAACGCGCTGGGGGGACAGACAGGACAGCCCCTCAGCGCTTTGAAAAATCTTCACGCGGGAGGACCAGACTCATGACCAACTGCACCAACGGCGGCTGTGCCTGCACGCCCAACCAAAGCATCAAATGCACGGTAAACAACTGCGCCCACCACTGCCAGGATAGCGGCTACTGCGGCCTGAATACCATCCAGGTGGGCACCCACGAGGCCAATCCCACCATGGTGGAATGCACCGACTGCCAGAGCTTCAAGCTGAAATGAGCTAGAACGAACCGCACTGCGTGATTCCCGCCCCGCAGGCAGGCTTCACGCCGTTCCGCTAGTTCTTCCTCTCCCCGCAAAATCTGCGGATTTTGCGGGGTTACATAGAAAGGAGGCGGCGCTATGAAAGCAGCCTGGACGGCCCGGCTGGCGGGCGGCGCGGCGGGCCTGGCCAACGGCCTGTTCGGCGGCGGCGGGGGCATGGTGTTCCTGCCCATCCAGTCCCGTTGGGGGGACCTGAGCCAGCGGAAGCTGTACGCCACCTGCGTGGGGGTCATCTTCCCGGTGTGCCTGGTGTCGGCGGCGGTGTACCTCTGGAAGGGCGGCGTGTCCCTGACAGAGGCCCTGCCGTATCTGGCGGGGGGGCTTATCGGCGGGTGGCTGGGCGGAAAGCTCTATGGAAACGTCTCCACAAAGTTTTTAAAGTGGCTTTTCGCCGCTTTCCTCTTTTACGCGGGGGTGAAATATCTGCTGTGATGGACTGGATCGTGCCCTTCCTCTGCGGCCTGGGGGCCAGCGTCATCTCCGCCTGGGGCGTGGGCGGCGGAACGCTGCTGCTGCTGGTGATGACCCTCTTTTTTGGGGTGGACCAGCGGACGGCCCAGGGGGTGAACCTGCTGTTCTTCCTCCCCACCGCCGCCAGCGCCCTGGTCTGCCACGCCAGGGGCGGCTACCTGGACAAGCCCACGCTGAAAGCCGCCGTGCCCGTGGCGGTGATTGCCGCCCTCATCGGAGCCTGGATTTCCAACGCCGTGGACGTGGAGGTCCTGCGCAAGCCCTTCGGGGTGTACCTCCTCCTCTCCGGGGCCAGCCTGGTGTGGCCGAAAAAGAAAGAATCGCCGTCTTGAACCCCCGCGCCGCCCTTCTCCAGGGCGGCGCTTTCTCGTATCCGCCCTCTGGACAGCCGCTTTGGAACCTGCTATAATGACCGGGAATCTACCTTGTATGCGGAGGGAACGCCTATGACCGGCAAAACCTTTATCTGGGACCTGGACGGGACCCTGCTGGACTCCTACGGGGTCATTGTCTCCAGCCTTCATCAGACCCTGGAGGACCTGGGCGTCCCCATGGACGAATCCGAGATCCGCCGCCTGGCCACAGAAGGCTCCGTCAGCGACGTGGTGCGCCGCGCGGCGGCGGAGACCGGGCGGACCTTTCAGGAGATCAAGGACCGCTATTCCGCAATCAGCGGCGGGCGGTACCGGGAGATCACCGCCATGCCCCACGCCCGGGAGGCCCTGGAGGAAACCGCCGCCCTGGGGGCGGTCCACTTTGTTTACACCCACCGGGGGACCACCACCATCCCGGTGCTGGAAAACCTGGGCCTGGACCGCTTTTTCCGGGAGGTGGTCTCCAGCCTGAACGGCTTCCCCCGGAAGCCCGCACCCGACGCCCTGCTCTACCTGCTGGAGAAATACCGCCTGGAAACGGACCGGGTGTACTACGTGGGGGACCGGACCCTGGACGTGGGCTGCGCCAAAAGCGCCGGGGTGCGAAGCGTCCTCTACTCCCCCTCCGGGACCGGGACGGCGGACTATGTGATTCGGGATCTGCTGGACGTCCGGTCCATCGCGGCGGAATGAAACACAGGCGGGCCTCCTCGAAGGTCCGCCATATACGGAATTGAAGAAAGCGGGGAACACAGCATGGAACAGCGGGAACACGCCGTCCGCCTCTGGTTTGACATGTGGCTGAAAAAGGCGGACCTGGGCATTCTCAGCCTCTTTTCAGAGGACGCCGTTTACATTGAGAGCTGGGGGCCGGAGTACCGCGGCGCTCAGAAAATCAAGCTCTGGTTCGACGAGTGGAACACCCGGGGGACTGTCCTTCAGTGGGATATCCTCCAGTTTTTCCACCGGGAGGACCAGACCGTGGTGCAATGGTACTTCCGGAACCAAATGAACGGCGGCCGGGCGGAGGCCTTCGACGGGCTGTCCCTGATCCGCTGGGACCCGGCGGGCCGTATCCGCTTCTTACAGGAGTTCGGCTGCAACGAGTCCCGGTACGACCCCTATCAGGACGGCCCCGTCCCGAAATTCCGGGAGGGCTCCATCGCCTGGTTTTAGAGCAAACGCCGCCCGGGCCCTTTGCCCGGACGGCGTTCCTTGCTTTTGCCCGCGGGTCCGCCCTCACAGCCCCAGAATCGCCGAGGCGAAGCGGAAGTAAATCAGCAGGGAAATGGCGTCCACGATGGTGGTAATGAAAGGCGAGGCCATCACCGCCGGGTCAAAACCGATGCGCTTGGCCAGCATGGGCAGGGAACAGCCTACCAGCTTGGCGCAGACAACGGTACATACCAATGTGCCGCAGATGACCGCCGCCACGTGCACGGTTACCATGGGGTTATGGAACAGCATCCGGTCAATGAGCATCAGCTTGGCGAAGTTGGCCGCCGCCAGCGTCACGCCGCAGACCGCCGCCACCCGCAGCTCCTTCCAGAGAACCCGAAAAAAATCGGAGAAGTTGATTTCCCCCAGGGAAAGGCCCCGGATGACGGTAACGCTGGCCTGGGAGCCGCAGTTGCCGCCGCTGTCCATCAGCATGGGGATATAGGCGGTGAGAATGGTCGCCGCCGCCAGGGCCCGCTCAAAACTGGCGATGATCTGCCCGGTGAAGGTGGCGGAAATCATCAGCAGCAGAAGCCAAGGGATACGGGCCTTATAGGTCTCCAGCGTGCTGGTTTTCAGATAGGGCTTGTCGGAGGGGAGGATGGCGGCCATTTTCTCAATGTCCTCCGTGACCTCCTCCTGCAAGACGTCGATGGCGTCGTCCACCGTGACGATGCCCACCAGCCGCTCCTCCTTGTCCACCACAGGCAGGGCCAGGAAGTCGTACTTCCCCAGGGCCCGGGCCACGGCCTCCTGGTCGTCCAGGGTCTGGACGGCGATGAGGTGCCGCTCCATAATGTCGCCGATGACGTCGTCCTCCTCCGCCAAAAGCAGGGTGCGGATGGTCAGGAGGCCGATCAGATGCCGCCGGTCGTCGATGACGTAGCAGATGTTGATGGTCTCCTTGTCCGGTCCCGTCCGGCGGATGCGCTTCAGGGCGTCCTCCACCGTCATGGTGGCCTTCAGGTCCACAAACTCCGTGGTCATGATGCTGCCGGCGGAATCCTCCGGGTATTTCAGCACCTCGTTGATGCTCTTGCGCATCTCCGGGTCGCAGTGGCGCAGGATGCGCTTCACCACTCCGGCGGGCATCTCCTCCACGATATCGGCGGCGTCGTCCAGGTAGAGCTCGTCCAAGACCTCCTTCAGCTCCGTGTTGGAAAAGCTGTGGATCAGCAGCTCCTGGTCGTCGCTGTCCAGCTCCACGAAGACCTCCGCCGCCAGCTCCTTGGGCAGCAGCCGGAACACCACCGGGACCTTCTCGTCCAGGTCCCGGCACAAAGAGGCGATGTCCGCCGCCTCCATGGGCAGCAACAGGTCCCGGAGCTCCGGGTAGCGTTTTCGGCTGAACAGCTCCTCAATTTTTTCCAGCAGCTCCGCCCGTTCCTTTTGCAGTTCAAACATGCCGGGACCTCCTCTCCTTAACAAATGATGAAAAACGCGAAAAATCTCCAATCGTTCCGGGCAGGTACGACTGGAGAATCTCCCTCACTGACAGGCCGGGCGCCCCGCGCCCTGCCCCTACCGTTCGAGCTTTAGCCTCACAAGGCGGTGAAATCGCATTAGATGATACCTTGACGTTCGATATCGCCTGTTCAAACCAACTGATGATGTCTCCATCACTTCGCGGCAGCGACCCATATCCTTGTGGTAGCCTTACCTACCGGACCATATGAAGTTTTTCCGTGCTCGTCTATATTATACCTATTTTCAGTCCCTGTCAAGGGCGGGGCAGCAAAGTACCGTCTGCCGTCCGCGCTGCTGCCTTGAAACTCCGGTTCTTTCGAAAATCACAGATTGAACCTGAAGGCTGGTTGTGGTATCATCAGAAACTCAAAACCGGAATTTGCAGAGTGCCAAGGAGTATCCATATGAAAAACTTTTCTATGCCCGAACACGTGTCTGCAACTTTAGAACTGGATGAACTCACACGATTAAGACGCAGTTTAGAAGCTGCCGTATCAAAAGAAGAAACCGAAGAGATTTTATCGGAGCTTTCCCTGCCTGTAAACTCCACGCCGGAGGTCCGTGCCGAATGGGCAGACAAATTATCGGCACGATTGGAAAGCCGGTTTGATGAGCATACGGTTAGGCCTTGTTTGAAAATTGGCGGAATGCCCAACGGTGAGAGATTTTTTCGCC
>ERZ779626.520-NODE-520-length-22489-cov-18.967772_pt1 | contig 22489 bp, 22 predicted proteins | sample MGYA00514209_ERZ779626 | MGnify/ENA primary metagenome ERZ779626 (study PRJEB29562, sample SAMEA4376713) | mouse gut metagenome | isolation source: Cecum | study: EMG produced TPA metagenomics assembly of the A DSS colitis mouse model was used to assess the...
TTTCCTTATTCTATCACATGTTCTATCATTGGGGGGATTAAATCAGTGGTTCCCTTAGTTCAAAAAACGGGAAGGATATCCTGTGGCAAGTTGTAGAATCCATGTTTTCGTGAAGGAGGGCCTTTGTGAAGAAAAAATGGTCAGTTCATATTTTGCCTATGTTACTGTGTATGGTGATGCTGTGTAGTATTCCCGCCCATGCGATGGAAGCGCGGGCAAGCACCCGGATTGCGCACAGCACGGTGACACTTTCCAAGAAAAGCAATGGTGATTTCAGCATTTTCTTTTCGGTTCAGGGTGTCGGAAAGATGGACGTAATTGGAGCCAGCAGCGTGGAAGTTCAGCGCAATACTATTTTTGGATGGATAACGGAATATACGTTCACAACCAGCGATACCCCGGAGATTCAATCGGAAAGCAAATTTCAGCACAACGCTACACTGACCTATTCGCCACTGTTTGAGGGAAAAGAATATCGCGCTGTGGTTATGATTTATGTGAAAGACGCTTCGGGGGTCACCACTCAGCGATTGGAAAGCAAGACACTAAATAGCTAAACGCAAGGATTTCCCCAAATATTACAAACCATTGATTATGAAAGGAGCCAGCTATGAAAAGTCTGAAAAAGTGGGTATTTTTGTTGGTTGCCGTACTTTCGATGCAACTGATATTTACCCCGGCATTGGCTGTAGGCGAAAAATCCGAAAAGGGAAATGATGTGTCTATCAGCAATGGTAGCGCAGAAAAAATGACCATTGTAACTGACATGTATACAGCTACTGTTCCATCTGATGCTGTGATTATTTGCGAAGGTGAAACTACCCAAGTATCCGAACCTCTCATGACAACCACATTTTCAAATGATTCAGCGGTTGTCGAATTCGATTATGATGCAACCTTAGCTGAGATGTACGCACACGTTCTTGAGAATAATGCAGATTTGTCGGAAACGCAGGCCAAGGAAATAGCAGAAGAATTGACAAAAAGAATACAAGCGGCAAATGAACTTGCCACAAATGATAACAGTAGTAATAGGATGGCGAATGGTGATACTACTATTGTAGATCTTGGGTGCATCTCCGAAGGAAAGCTTGTAGACTTGCCTTCGGCAAGATATGTTCCAGATTCCAGAACATCAATTATTAGCGAAGGTTGGTCTGTAAACCCCCATGTAGATAAAAGCACTTTGTGGTCACAATATGTAATTGAATGGAATGGTTTGGATTTATACAAATCCCCTGATTCTGGGTCTATATCTTTCAACGATGAAATTACGGCAACAGTGAACGTCGGTTTTGAGGGAACCGCCGGTTTGACTAAATCGGACGCTTTAAAGTTTGGCCTAAAAGTAACAGCATCGGGTTCTGTAACCTCAAAAATTTCAAAAGGGTTCACGCTAAATGTATCTGCTTGGACAAAGCATATGTTGAGACCGTATATTTACTATTACGTGGATCAATATCAAGGGACATATAGGTATTATTGCTATAATGCGTATGAGCAACGATATTTCTATGTATATGAAACACGCACAGCGGAAAATCGGTACAATATTGAAAAAGGAGTAAGATCTTGGGTGAGAGTTAATTCAGACCACAACTCGTCTGCCGCATCTCCTATACCTCCAACCGGATGGGAATGGTAGTATTCCTCAGAAATAAGACAAATTGAAAAAGCAATTGTATGTGATGTCAAACAAAAAGACATTGAGATATTAAGAGCATATCCATTAGGCCACCAGAATAAGCTATTTCATTACTTTTAAGAGTAATCTGCAAGTTATCCGGGCATAAGGGCCTTGCCGCCCCACGGATGTGAAGCCGGAGGCAGTAAACTCCGTCAACACTACATTGTTCATGCCGCTGGAGTAATGGCAGACCAGCAGCTTCCCCGCTACGTTGCGGCCTACGATCATACCCACATGGGAAGCGTCCGGGTGCAGCGCAAAGTCCCCCGGCTGGGTGTCTGCCAGCAATAACCGCCCGTCAGGTTACTCACACCTTTCCCGAACAAAAAGGATATCAGCGGCAGGGCGTTTTGTCCTGCCGCTGATATCCTTTTTTCCGTACCGTGCTTGCTACCCCCCGGTTCACTTTGTACCCCTGTGGGGTGTAACCCTTGCGGTTCAAGGGGTTTCACTTGGTGGAGACTACAGAACTCGAATCTGTGACCTCTTGCGTGTGAAGATTCGGATGGTAATAAAATCGGCGCTTTTGTGTCCGTTTGGCGCTGTTTGTTCGGGACGGGGCTACTCTTTGGAGCTGCTCCGTCCATTGTTTCCGCCCGCTCGTTTCGCCGTCTGGGTCGGAGTGTGGGTCAGCGGTCGGCAACCACCCGCCGCACGGGGTTTACCCGCCTGAACCGGAGGGCACGCTCAGGGGTCGTCTCGGGGCAATCCTCGTCAAACGTAATTGGCATCATCTTCGCGCGCTCCAGCTCCGCACGTTCCTCCTCGGTAAACGCCAGTTCCTGGATCAGCTTGATCGTGCCATCAGCTGTGTTTGCCATAATAGAGCCCCCTTTCAAAGTTTGTTGCAAGTCTGGCCGAGATCAATCTTGTTACTTCAATGGGTTTGCCATCCTCGGAGGTGGTTTCCCGCTCCGTGTAAACCACAAACAGAATATCATAAGGCTGTGATTTTTCTTTGAGGGTTCCAATTACTGTGACCCCGCCTACGGAGGTATTGCCTATAGTATTGTAGCGATCCTCATCTATACTATGCTCATCATCAAACATCTCAATACGATCATAATCAAAGAAAACACGAGCGGCGGTTTTAAAGGAAATACCATGCTTCTCAATATTTTTGCGGTTCTTTTCTTCGTCATATTCAAAAATAATACCACCAAAAGAAAAGCGAATTGTTCCCCCAGAGTCCATACACACACCACCTCGTGACCTTCCAAGCTATAAATAGTTTACCACGCCTAAGGCAAAAATACAAGAGGAGTAATGCAGAACAGATTTGCGAAACGTAAATGTCCGCCCACCGCTTGCTCGGCGGAAGGGGTTCCCCTCGGCATATGGGCCAGTTCGTCATCGCACCAGCCCGCACAGGGTGTGAGCTTTTACGTCAAACACATTTTCTCCCAATATTGTTCTCAAGCTCGTGTCTCCCGCCCATCGTCTGACGGGCGATCAGCCCACCGTCAGACGGTGGGGTAGTAGAACAAGACGAAGGAGAACACAGATAGAAGCCTCTACCGGGAAAGCCGAAAGCTGATAAAAAGTTCGGCTGCCTATAAAATATTCTACACAGGAATCACAGAAATTCTGTCAGCCCTTGCGGTACTCCCCCGGCGTCATGCCGACCGCCTTCTTGAACACCCGCTGGAAGTGGCTCTGGGAGGAATACCCCAGATAGGAGCCGATCTCCGCCGCCGTTTTGGAGGTCATGTCCAGCAGCCGCTTCGCCTCGTCCATTTTCAGTCCTGTGACATAATCCTGCACTGTCTCCCCGGTTTCCTCCCGGAACATCCGGCACAGGTAGGTGCGGTTGGTGCCCAGGGCCTGGGCCAGTTCTTCGGTGGTAACGGGGCGGCTGATGTGGTCCAGCGCATAGTCCCGCACCGCCCGCACACGAGCCGAGCCGTGGACGCCGCACTTGGCCAGCTCCACCCGCCGGGTGAAGTCCAGCACCATCCGGGCGTTCAGCCGGGTCAGCTCCACATACCCGGTGAGCAGCTCTGCCTTTTGGATATAGCTGTCGCTGAGGGCAAAAGCGGTCTCCCGGCCCAGCCCGCCCCGGATGGCCGCGCGGGTCACCAAAGTGGCGGTGCAGATCAGCAAATTCTTTTGCTGCCGCAGGGCGTCCGCCGCCAGGGTGCCCGCCCGTCCCTCTACTGGGCGCTGAAAGAGTTGTTGAATTTCGTCCACCCGCCCGTGCTCCACACAGGCGAGCATCTGTTCCTCCAGCTCCAGGGTGTTGTGAATCTCCTGCTCCCCCCGCTCGGGCGGGATCGCCTCCTGGGCAGAGGGCATTTCCTCCTCCGTCAGCAGCAGCTGTCCCACGTCCAGCTTTTCCCCGTTGAGGAAATAGTTCACCGTGCACAGGATCTGTAGGAAATTCCGCAGCGGATAGGCCGGGATGGCAGAAAAATAGTCCGTCAGCTCCCCGGCCCGCCCGATGTTCTCCCCCATGGCGCGCAGGATGCGCACGGCCAGCGTATGGTTTACCGGGCTGTGGGCCACCGGGCCGATGATCAGCGCCACCGCTCTCCGCTCCGCCCGGAACAGTCCGTAGTACAGAAAATTTTCATCCATGTAGTAGCTCACGTTTCCGGGGTTGGCGAAAATATGTTCTTCCTCCAAAATCGCCAGATCCGGCTTGAATTTGGTGTGGTGATACAGTCCGGCAAATTCTCCGTCCCGGTATAGACGCACAGGCAGCCCCGCCAGCGAGGACAGCGATGCCGCCAGATATTCGTAGTCAATGCCCATATGCCGCACCTCTCAAAATTTTGTGAGGATTATACCATATTAGAAACAAATGCGCAAGACGCAGAAAGAGCCGCATTGTATAATAGGCACAAATCCGGGGCGGCATCTGTCCCAAAGAGAGGGCGGTTTTTATGAAGCAAACCTTGCTGGATCAAAAAGCGCTGCAAACAAAGGTCACTGGCGATCAGGTGACGGCGAAAGAAAAATGGCTGGGCTATTTGCTGGGCCCCGCCGGGGCGCTGCTGCTGAACGCGGTGCTGGCCACCTACCTGAACGTCTACTACACCGACGTGCTGAAGCTGACCACTGTGTGGGGCGGGGCGTTCCTGGTGGTGTTCCCCATCGTCAGCAAGATCATTGACGCCATTACCAATGTGGCCATGGGCTATATCATCGACCGCACCCGAACCCGAGAGGGCAAGGCCCGGCCCTGGCTGCTGCTGTCCGCGCCCCTGCTGGCGGTGACCGGGATACTTCTGTTTACTGTCCCCAACGCCTCCGAGACTGTTCAGGTGGTCTGGGTCATGGTGAGCTACAACCTGTTCTACTCCTTTGCCTACACTATCTTTAACATGAGCCACAACCTGATGGTGCCCCTCTCCACCCGCGACACCACCCAGCGGGGCGGGCTGTCCGTGTTCAACCAGATCGCCACCATCATGATGAGCGGCATCCTGGTGGCCCTGGTGTTCCCCATGGTCATTATGCCCGCCCTGGGGGTGGACCAGGGCAAATGGATCGCCCTCATGAGCGCCCTGTCCATCCTGGCCCTACCGCTCACCCTGCTGGAATACTTTTTCACCAAGGAGCGCGTCACGCTGGAAAACCAGGCCGCCGGGGAGGACAGCTCGGTTCCCTTTGCCAAACAGTTCAAGACCATTTTTTCCGACAAGTATATGTTGCTGATCTACGTCTACTTCCTCGTCTACACCGCCGGGAGCTGCGTCAAAAACATCAGCCTGCCCTATTTCTGCAACTATGTGCTGGGCACCTATAACGACGGCGTCACCCAGACCATGGTGTCCGCCATCGGCGGCATTCCCATGGGCATCGGCATCTTCGCCGTCTGGCCCCTGGCCAAGCGGTTCGGCAAGCGCAACGTGACCCTGGCCGGCTTCATCCTCTACGCCGTCGGCGGTGCCGTCTGCTGGATGTTCCCCCATAGCATGGTCATGGTGCTGGTGGGGCAGTTCATCAAGAACACCGGCGGCCTGCCCTGCGCCTATGTGTTCATGGCCCTGTTCGCCGACGTGCTGGACCACATGGAGTGGAAAACCGGCTTCCGCAGCGACGGGCTGGCCATGTCGGTGTATAACATCATCGCCGTGGCCATGGTGGGGGTCTGTACCGGCATCTTCAACGGCTGGCTGGCCGGGGCGGGCTATGTGGCCCCGGAGATGGTGGGCGGTGTCACCCAGGCCGTCACCCAGTCCCCCGCGGTGCAGCGTATTATCACCTTCGGCTTTGTGGGGCTGGAAGTGTTCACCGGGATTATCCTGGCGGTTCTGCTGGTGTTCCTCAGCGTGGAGAAAGACATCGAGAAGAAGCAGGAGGAGATCAAGGTGCGGAGGGATAGCAAATGAACGCTATCCGACTGAAAACCGAATGCCTGTTTGACCCCATGGGCATCGACATCGACCGCCCGAGGCTCTTTTGGAACTGCGCGGGCGGCGTCACCCAGACCGCCTATCAGATCATCGCTGCCGATGATAACGGCGTGACCCTCTGGGACAGCGGCAGGGTGGGGAGCGCCTCCATGCGGGCGGTGTGGGGCGGAGAACCCGTTCTCGCCCGCACCGCCGTCACCTGGCGGGTACGGCTGTGGGACGAGACGGGCGAGTGCGGCGATTGGGCCGAGGCCCGGTTTGAGACAGGGCTTCCCAAAGGCGAGCCCTGGGCGGCGCGCTGGATCGCCGGGGACTACGCGCCCCGTAAAAAAGAACGCTATCCCGTGGACTGCTTCCGCAAAACTTTCACCGTCCACGGCGTAAAAAAAGCTCGCCTGTACATCACCGCCTGCGGGCTGTACGAGGCGCGGCTGAACGGCGTGCGGGCGGGGGAGTTCGTGCTGGCCCCCGGCCACACCGACTACCGCAAGCGGGTGCAGTACCAGACCTACGACGTGACGGCGCTGCTGCGGGAGGGGGAGAACACCCTCACCGTCCAACTGGCGGACGGCTGGTACCGGGGGAGCTGCGGGGCCTGGGGGCTGCGCAACCAGTACGGGACCCAAACGAAATTGCTGGCCCAGCTGGAAGTCACCGGGCGGGACGGCGGCATGACCATCATCTGCACCAATGACACTTGGGCGTGGAGCAATGACGGCCCCATTCGCTTCGCCGACAACCAGGACGGCGAGGTGGTGGAGGCGTGGCGCGTGCCCTCCTACGGCGGCAGGGCGCGGGTGGTGAGCCACCCCGTCATCCCCTCCGCTTCCAACAACGTGCCCGTTACGGAGCACGAGCGGTTGGCCCCCACCCTCATCACCACCCCGTCCGGCAAAACTGTGCTGGACTTCGGGCAGAACCTCGCCGGGTATGTGGAATTTTCCCTGACAGCCAAGCAGGACCAGCGGGTGTTCCTCCGCTTCGGTGAGCTGCTGGACGGGGACGGCGAGTTCACCCAGAAGAACATCCAGTGCTCCAACAAAAAGAAAACCACCCCCCTCCAGCGGGTGGAGTACATCTGCAAGGACGGGCGCAACGCCTACAAGACCACCTTTGCCATCTTCGGCTTCCAGTACGTGCTGGTAGAGACCGATGTGGAATTCCGCCCAGAAGACTTCACCGCCATCGCGGTGTATTCGGATATGGAGCGCACCGGGTGGTTTGACAGCTCCAACGACCTGCTCAACAAGCTCTTTGACTGCACCCTGTGGAGCGCCAAAAACAACCACGCCGACCTGCCCACCGACTGCCCCACCCGGGAGCGCCACGGCTGGACGGGGGACGCCCAGCTCTTCTGCCCCACCGCCTCCTACCTCTTTGACTACGCCGCCTTCGCCCGGAAGTACCAGCGGGATCTCACCGACGCCCAGCACAAAAACGGCTGCTTCACCCAGATTGCCCCGGTGGGCGGGGTGGACTTCTACATGAACACCATGGACGGCTCCCCCGGCTGGTCGGACGCGGGGGTGTTCCTCCCTTACGAGATGTTCAAGCGCTGCGGCGACCGAACCATCCTGGAGGACAACTACGAGGCCATGCGCCGCTTCGCCCGCTATAAGATTCGGACGCTGGGCAGGTGGTATCCCACCGCCCTGCCTACCGGCATTAAGGGGAAATACCGCAAATCCATCTCCAATTACGGCCAGTCCTACGGCGAATGGGCGGAGCCGGTGGACGTGAAAGCATTCCAGATCTCCGACTTCATCGCCCCCCACCCGGAGGAGACCACCGCCTACATTGCCCTACTCATGGACCGCATGGCGGAGATCGCCCAGGCGCTGGGCAAGGCTCAGCACGCGCAGGAGTACGCCGCCGTGGCCGCCCAGGTGCGGGAGGGCTACCAGGCGCTGGTGCGCACCCGGAAGCACGACCTGGACACCGACCGTCAAGCCAAGCTGGTGCGGCCCCTATACATGAACCTGCTGGACAAAACCCAAACTGCTTATGCCAAACTGCGGCTGGTGAAAGCGCTGGACAATTATAAATGGCGTCTGGGGACGGGCTTTCTCTCCACGCCGCTCATCCTCTACGTGCTGGCGGATATCGACATCGAATACGCCTACCGTCTGCTGGAGAACGAGGAGATTCCCGGCTGGCTGTCCATGCCCAAGCACGGGGCCACCACCATCTGGGAGAGCTGGGAGGGGCCAAACGCCCAGGGCGGCGTGGCGTCCCTGAACCACTACTCCAAGGGTGCGATGCTCCAATGGGTGTTCGACACGATGTGCGGCATCAGCGTGGCGGGGGAGAACCGTTTCACTATCGCCCCCCGGCCCGGCGGAAAGTTCACTTACGCAAAGGCCGAATACGTCAGCGTGTACGGCCGGGTGGGGAGCGGCTGGCGGAGGACGGACACGGGTACAGAGTTCACCATCACCGTCTCCGCCAACTGCACCGCGGTGGTGGTGTTACCCGATGGGAGCCAGCGGGAGCAGGGCGCAGGCGCCAAAACCTACTGGATCACGGAGGGCTGACCATGAGCTTTATGCACAGCATGGTGTTCTACTTCTGCAAAAAGGGCAAGCGGCGCTATTTCCCGGACGAGCCCCAGGACTACCCCGCCAAGCGGGCCGCCGAAGTTAGGCAAAACAAATTTGCCCAGGCCCCGAAGTCCGTCAAAATCCGGGAAACTTCCATGGGCGGCGTCCCCGTGGAGCTGCTGACCCATCCGAGGAACCCCACAGACCGCGTCGTCCTCTACCTCCACGGCGGGGGCTTCGTGGTGGGCAGCGTCAAAACCCGGCGGGCGTTCACCGGCTGTCTCGTAAGCAAGCTGGGCTATAATGTGGCCGCGCCGGAGTACCGTTTGGCTCCGGAGCACCCCTTCCCCGCCGCGCCCCAGGACTGCTTCGCGGCCTACCGGGCACTGCTCAAGGAGTACGCCCCCCATCGGATCGTCCTGCTGGGGGAGAGCGCCGGAGGAAACCTGGTGTTCTCCGTCCTGTTACAGATCAAGGCCGCCGGACTGCCCATGCCCGCCGCCGCCCTGTGTATCGCCCCCTGCGTCCAGTTCGACCGGGAGCTCCCCAGCTACACGGAGAACCGGGACACCGAGGCCATGGTGGACAACCTGTCCGAGGAGGTGTTCGACACCTACCTCTGTTCCCATAATGAGACAGTCACCCGTGACCCCCTGGCCGCGCCCTGGTACGGCGACTTCACCGGCTGCCCGCCCATCTGCCTGTGGGCGTCGGAGTCGGAGGTGCTGCGGGACGACAGCCTAATCTTCTTTGAGAAGCTGAACCGGGCGGGGCACCCCTGCAGGCTGTACCTGCGGGGCGGAATGATACACACCTGGCTCATAATACCCCAAATACCAGAAGCGCGGCGGGATCTGAAAACGGTGAAATCCTGCCTGGACGCCGCCATGGCCGGTGCGTTGCGCGGAGAACCGAACGCTATCCATTTGGAGGATTATTATGGATAAAATCGAGCAGATATTACAGCAAATGACCTTGGAGGACAAGATCGCCCTTTGCTCCGGCGAGAGCTTCTGGGAGACCAAGGCATATGAGAAACACGGCATCCCGGCCCTGTTCCTGTGCGACGGCCCCCACGGCCTGCGCAAGCAGGAACGGGGAAGCGGCGCGGATATGCTGGGGGTAAATGAGTCCCGCCCCGCCACCTGCTTCCCCTCTGAGGTGACCACTGCCGGCAGCTGGAATCCCGAACTGCTGGAGCAGATCGGCGCGGCCATCGCGCAGGAGGCCCGCGCCCAGAGGGTAGGCTTGGTGCTGGGGCCGGGGGCCAACCTGAAGCGTAACCCTCTGTGCGGGCGGAATTTTGAGTATTTCAGCGAAGATCCCCACTTGGCGGGAAAGCTGGCAGCGGGCTTTATCCGCGGCGTGGAGGGCCAGGGGGTGGGTTCCAGCCTCAAGCACTTCGCCGCCAACTCCCAGGAGCTCTCCCGCTTCAACTCGGACAGCGTGGTGGACGGACGCACCCTGCGGGAGCTGTACCTCACCGCCTTTGAGACCGCCGTGAAGGAGGGCAGGCCCGCCACCGTCATGTGCGCCTACCCTAAGCTCAACGGCATCCACTGCTCCGACCACAAGGAGCTGCTGACGGACATTCTGCGGACGGAATGGGGCTTTGACGGCATGGTGGTCACCGACTGGGGGGCCATGAATGACCGTATTGAGGGCTTCCGGGCGGGGTGCGACCTGAATATGCCCGGCGGCAGCGCCTACATGGAGAAGGAAGTGCTGGCGGCGGTGAAAAGCGGCGCATTGCCGGAATCTGCCGTAGACAACAGCGCCCGCCGGGTGCTGCGGCTGGTGGAGCGGGCCTGTAGGGCGCGACGACCCGGCGCGCCGGCCTGTGCGGGAGAGGACGGCCAAACGACGGGCCGGGGTCATCCCGCCCTACATTGCGACTACGACGCCCACCATACCCTGGCCGCCCGCGCCGCCGAGCAGGGTGCGGTGCTGCTGAAAAACGAGGGGGGCATCCTGCCGCTGGAGGAGGGCCAGACCGTGGCCCTTATCGGCCACATGGCAAAGAAGCTGCGCTTCCAGGGGGCGGGCTCCAGCCACATCAACCCCACCCGCGTCACCAACCCCGTGGACGCCATGCCCGGCCTGCCCTTCGCCCCCGGCTGCGACGGGCGGGGGGACACCACCGATGAGTTGATTGCGGAAGCGGCGGCGCTGGCGAAATCCGTAGAGATTCCTGTGGTGTTCGCGGGCCTGCCGGGGCGGTACGAGTCCGAGGGCTTTGACCGGGAGGACATGAAGATGCCGGAGGGCCATGTCCGTATGATTGAGGCGGTAGCGGTTGCCAACCCCAACACGGTGGTGGTACTGCTGTGCGGCGCCCCCGTGGAGTGCCCCTGGGCAGACAAGGTGAAGGCCGTCCTCTACATGGGGCTTCCCGGCCAGGCGGGGGGCGAGGCCATCGCCAACCTGCTCTACGGCAGGGCCAACCCCAGCGGAAAGCTGGCGGAGAGCTGGCCCCTGTGCTATGAGGACTGTGTATCCGCGCCCTATTATGGCAAAACAAAGGACGCCCTGTATCTGGAGGGCGTCTACGTGGGCTACCGCTACTATGACAAGGCGGGCAAGGCCGTCCGCTGGCCCTTTGGGTACGGCTTGAGCTACACCAGCTTCGGATATTCAAACCTACGTGTGGAGGGCCGCGCGGTGTCTGTCACCGTAACCAACACAGGCGCGGTGCCTGGGGCCGAGGTGGTGCAGCTCTACGTCCGCCCGCCCCAGGACGGCATCCACCGCCCGATGCGGGAGCTAAAGGGTTTTCAAAAAGTCTTTTTGCAGCCGGAGGAGACCAAGACCGTCACCTTTGAACTGGACGACCGGGCCTTTGCCCTCTGGCAAGACGGGTGGAAGGTGCCCGCCGGGAGCTACGGCGTGGAGGTGGGCGGTCTGACCACCCAAATCCAAGTGGACGGCGTCACCCTGTCTGTTCCGGACTGGCAGAAAGGGAGTTGGTATGAGACCTGCCAGGGGGCGCCCGACCAGGCGGAGTGGGAGGCCATGCTGGGCCGGGAGTACGTGCCGCCGGTACTCAAAAAGGGCCAATTCACCATGGACAACACGGTCATAGAGATGAAAGACTACTCCCTCATCATGAAAATCATGTACAAGTCGGTGGAAAAGGTCATCGCCAAAGGCTTCGGAGGCAAAGCGGACTACGAGAACCCGGAGTTTCGGATGCTGATGGAGGCCAGTGCCGGTGGGCCGCTGCGCAGTATGCAAATCTCCGGCGGCATGAAGGGCGGGATCTTCCAAGGGCTGTTGGATATGGCAAACGGGCACTTCTTCCGGGGTATTGGCAAAATGCTGAAAGGGTGATAAGATGCGGCGTTATCTCGCCATTGACATCGGCGCGTCATCGGGCCGGCACATCGTGGGCTGGCTGGAAGGCGGCAAAATGCAGGCAAAAGAGGTTTACCGCTTTCCCAACGGCGTTCAGGAGAAGGACGACCATCTCACCTGGGACATAGAGGCCCTGCTGGGCCATGCCAAAGCGGGCATCGACAAGGCGCTGGACGGGTTCGGCGCTTTGGAGAGCCTGTCCATCGACACCTGGGGGTGCGACTATGTGCTGCTGCGCGGGGACGAGGAGGTGCGGCCCTGCTATGCCTACCGGGACGGGAGGACGGAAAACGTAATTTCCGCCGTCCACGGAAAAATCCCCTTTTCGGAGCTTTACGCCCACACCGGCTGCCAGTTCCAGCCCTTCAACACGGTGTACCAATTCTGCGATGACCTGCAAAAAGGGCGTCTGGAGGGCGTGACCGACTTCCTCATGGTTCCCGAGTACCTGCTGTGGAGGCTCACCGGGGTGAAGGCCAAGGAGTACACCAACGCCACCACAACCGGGCTGGTGAGCGCCCAGACCGGGGAATTTGACCTGGAACTCGCCAAACAGCTGGATTTGCCCGCCCATCTGTTCCCCGTGCTGAGCCAGCCGGGGACGGCTGTGGGCGAGTACAAGGGAATCCGCGCCGTGCTGTGCGCCACCCACGACACTGCCTCCGCTGTGGAGGGCATCCTCGCCGTCGCGGACGCCGCTGTCCCCCAGCCCTACATCTCCTCCGGCACGTGGAGCCTGCTGGGCGTGAAAACGCCCAAGCCCCTCACCGATGAAAAGAGCATGGCCGCCAACTGGTCCAACGAGGGCGGGGTGGGCTACAATCGCTACCAGAAGAACATCATGGGGATGTGGATCGTGAACCGCCTGCGGGACGAGCTGTGCCCGGACAAACCCTTCCCGGACATTGTGGCGGAGGCGGAGGAGAGCGCCTTTGACGGCGTGGTGGATGCCAACGCCTCGGCGTTCCTGGCTCCGGAGAGCATGAAAGCCGCCTTTGACGGGGCGCTGGGGACAAAGCCCCAGACCGTGGGCGACTACTTCTGCTGCGCCTACCGCTCCCTGGCTCTGAGCTACCGGGATGCCATCCGGGAGCTGGAGGCCAACACGAGCCGCACCTACGAAAAGCTGTACATCGTGGGCGGCGGGGCGAAAAACCAGTTTTTGAACCGCCTCACCGAGGAAGCCACGGGGAAAACCGTGGTAGCCCTGCCCATTGAAGCCACGGCGTTGGGAAATCTTAAAATCCAAATGGGGGCTTCTTTTTCTTGAAAGAAAAAGAAGCAAAAAACTTTAATTCGCCACAAAAGAACTGCATTTCCGTGCGTTTTCTTCCGGCCACGGGGCGCGGAGCATCACACAACAGGAGGAATTTAAGTGAGCTACATTGAGGCAAAAAGCAAATACGCCGCTTTCGGCGTGGACGCGGATAGGGCCATTGCGGCGCTTCGCGCTATCCCCGTGTCCCTCCACTGCTGGCAGGGGGACGACGTGCGGGGGTTCGACACCGACCCCTCCAAGCCCCTTACCGGCGGCATCCAGACCACCGGAAACTACCCCGGCAGGGCCCGCACCCCGGAGGAGCTGATGGCCGATTTGGACGTGGCGCTGAAGCTGTGCCCCGGCATGAAAAAGCTGAACCTTCACGCCAGCTACGCCATCTTTGAGGACGGCCAATGGGCCGACCGGGACGCGCTGGAGCCCAAGCACTTCGCCCCCTGGGTGGAGTTCTGCCAAGCCCGGGGGCTGGGCTGTGACTTCAACCCCACCTTCTTCTCCCACCCCAAATGCGACCCATTGACCCTCTCGTCCCCCAACGAGGAGACGCGCCGGTTCTGGATCGACCACGGCAAAGCCTGCATCCGCATTTCCCGGTATCTCGCCCAGGAGTTGGGTCAGCCCTGCGTGATGAACATCTGGACGGGGGACGGCTTCAAGGACATCCCCGGCGACCGGATGGGGCCCCGCGTCCGCTACCGCGCCGCCATCGACGAGATTTTGTCCGAGTCCTACGACTTCGCCCAGGTGAAGCCCTGCATTGAAAGCAAGGTGTTCGGCATCGGCGTGGAGGCGTACACCGCGGGCAGCGCCGAGTTCGCCCTCTCCTACGCCGCCTTCAACCGGGACAAGTGCATTCCGCTGATGGACAACGGGCACTACCACCCCACCGAAGTGGTGAGCGACAAGATCCCCGCCCTGCTGGCCTTCTTCCCGGAGATCGCCCTCCACGTCACCCGGCCCATCCGCTGGGATTCCGACCACGTGGTGCTGTTTGACGACGAGACCCGCGAGATTTGCCGGGAGATCGTCCGCTGCGGCCCGGAGCGCGTCAACATCGCTTTGGACTACTTTGACGCCTCCATCAACCGGGTGGCGGCCTGGGCGGTGGGCTTCCGCAACCTGCAAAAGGCCCTGCTGTCCGCCCTGCTCCAGCCGGTGGAGGAGGAGAAAAAGCTCCAGGACAGCGGGAACTTTACCAAGCTCATGGTGCTCCAGGAGGAGCTGAAAACCGCGCCCTTTGGGGAGGTGTGGGACGAGTACTGCCGCGTGTGCGGTGCGCCTGCCGACGGGGCGTGGTTCCACGCGGTGGAGCAATACGAGGCGGAGGTGCTGGCGAAACGGTGCTGAGCCGCCGTGTAGGGGCGCACATCGTGCGCCCGCGCAATGCGCAACACAGCGGGCAACCGGCGGGCGGATAATGTCCGCCCCTACGTTCCAAAATGTGAAAGGTCGATTACATATGAAAAATATCCTGGAAGCGCCCTTTTTGATTGAAATGGTCCGAACCACCACCAATATGTACGCCCACGGCTGGGACGAGCGCAACGGCGGCAACATCAGCGTCCTGCTGGACGAACTGGATGTGGCCGAATACCTGGACGTGAACGCCGTGATTCGGGACATCCCCACCGGGTTCGAAGCCCCTGCCCTGGACGGGAAGTATTTCCTGGTGACGGGGACGGGCAAATACTTCAAGAACGTGCAGTACGCGCCCGAGGTCAACCTGGGGCTGGTGCGGCTGGCGGACAGCGGCAAAAACGCCCAGCTCCTGTGGGGCTTCACCGACGGCGGCAGGTTCACCAGCGAGTTCCCCGCCCACATGATGAGCCACGCCGCCCGTCTGGCCGTTGACCCGGAAAACCGGGTGGTCATGCACTGCCACCCCGCCAACCTGCTGGCCATGACCTACGTCCACGACCTGGACAGCCGAGCCTTTACCCGGACGCTCTGGCAGATGTGCACGGAATGTATCGTGGTGTTCCCGGACGGGGTGAATGTGCTGCCCTGGATGCTGTGCGGCACTACTGAGATCGGCGAGGCCACGGCGGAGCAGATGCAGACCGCCCGACTGGTGGTGTGGGCTCAACATGGCATCTACGGGGCCGGGAAGGATTTAGATGAGACCTTCGGCCTCATCGAGACGGCGGAGAAGGCGGCGGAGATCTACATGAAGATCGCCCATCTGCCGCTGAAAAACACCATCACCGACGAGCAGATGCACCTGCTGGAGGGCCGCTTCGGCGTCCGCGCCCGGGAGGGCTGGCTGGACTGAAGTAACTTATGCTTAGTTTGCTGAGGCAAAGAACACCGTCACATTTGTTCATGTCCTTTGACGTAGCATCTTACGACTTCTTCAGCCACCCCTCAAACTCTTCCAGCGAGATTGCTCCCGCGTCGCACTCCTCCCGCTTCTCCCTGGCCCTCTCGCTCCAATCGTAGAACTCGTCCCTGGTGATCCGCCCTGCCTTGATCCAGGAGAACCGCTTTTTGTACTCCCGCCGGAACACCTTAAACGCTTCGTCTGTGCTCTTGCTCTTCTCCCACACCCGGAACGCGCCGACCTCCTTACAGGTGCGCCCCTTCTCATCGGCGGGACGGTCGCAGTACTCCGTCCCGCCATGGCCTGTCACCGCGAACAGCCGCCCGCAGTTTTTGCACCGGCGCATCCTGATCTCACGCTTCAGGCACTCCCGCAGGTGGTAGTCGATCAGATCATACACCGTATCGGGACACAGGAACTCCGCGAAGGTCTGCCGGTACATCAGCTCATAGCTCATCTTCTGCGGCCGAAAACGAAATACGTCCTTCCCCGCCCGCTCCGCTTCAAGGTAGTAGGCGGTCATTTTTTCGTCTACGGATTTTTCACTGGTGTCCTCCACCCAGATGTGGGTGAGCAAATCTAATGCTTGCCGCTGGAGCCGCTCAAGGTTGTCCGGCATCTCGTCCAGATACTCCACCTGCAAATAGTTCTGCGGGTACTCGTAGCCGAGATACCACGCCCGGTCCAGGCGGTATCTCCAATCCAGAAAGAGCAGCACAAAATAGGGATGGTAATACGTCAAACCCATAAACATCTGACAGACACGGTCAGATTCCTCCCGGCTTTTCTCCGCGATGACCTTGCGCACACCGTCTGCTAATTGCTGGAATGCCACACGGATCTCCTCCATATCGAAATCCAGAAAGGACAGCAAGCTCTCGGGAAACTTGGCGTTCCGCGTGGACATGACGCGCTGCCCGTCCGGCTCCTCCTGCACAAACCCGTACAGCTCCATGCCATCTGAAATGCAGGTCTTGAATTCGTAGTGTATCATGGCCCCTCCGATAGACATAATGATAAAATAATTAGAATGGGACTTGACAATGCTTCCAGAATCTGTTACACTCACAGCAATGACAGATGAGAAAGGATGGTAGGATAAGTCTATCGCACGGGCAAGAAAAAGTCAACAGCGAATTTCAAAAATTAGGAGGTACAATGATTTTAGGAGAACGATTTTTCAAACTCAGCAACGCGCTATTTTGTTTCCACCTGACGCCCATCCAGTTCACGGTGTACAGCTTCCTGGTGAGCAGCGCAGGACGGAAGGAGAAATGCTGGCCGTCCATGAAAACCATCGCATCCAACTGCCACTGCTCTGAAACGGCGGCGCGGGAGGCTATCACCGCGCTGGAACAGAAAGGGTTCATCCGGCGGGTGAAGCGGTACCAGGATCGTCCCAATGGGAGTGTCCGCCAGACCAGCAATGCCTACTACATCCAGGAGCAGCCCCCGCTCCCCGCCACCTGGGGGCACACCACTTCGCGAGACAGCGGGGTGATCTATGAGCAAGACGAAGGGGAACGATCAAAACCCTCCGCCGCAGGGCAGGAATCGGCGTAAGGGCGAGGTATCGGATGGGCAGCACGCACAGATCCAGGCAATATCCAAGGGCCAGAAGCCCTCCGCTTTCTTCGTCAGGAACAACCCCAATTGGGAAGTCCACGTGTTTCGCGTTGTAAAGCCCTTTGTTCCCCTCGCAGGTACTGGGTGGCATCCGTACACCTTCGAGAGCGTGAAACGCGGCGTTGACCCCCGTGTGGCCCGCTGTTGGCAATTGCGGAAAAGCCCCCGATATTCAAGGTTCGCAGGGCCTGGAGATCACCTCCGGCCTACCCGTCACTTTTTCGGCCGGTTTTTCGGGCAACCCAGCCGTTCGATTTTACAGCAGGATAAAGCGGTGGCTCCACCGCTTCGCACACCGTCCCGCAATGCGGGCCGGAAAGGCAATTCAAGGGCCGTTTTAGCAAATCACGGTACTTTTCCAGGCAAGTCAAGTGACATCAACTTTTAGGATTTTGGACGCATATGGCTCCTTCTTTACCGGAAACGCCCGCCATTAAGCCGTTTTCAATGGCTCAGATATGGCTCCTTTTTAGTTTCCACTGAAAAAACATCATCAAAAAGTTCTTTATGGAGGATACTGAATGACAGAAGAAAAGACCCGCATCCATACCCGCATCTCGCTGGATACCCAGCGCAAAATGGAGATTGCTTTTCCCAATGCGAACTGCAGAAGCCGAAATGAGTTCGTGGAGGAAGCCATCCGCTTCTACAGTGACCACATCATCAGCCAGGAGGTCACAGACTTCCTGGCGCCCGCGCTGGTGTCCGCCTTGCGGGCCACGATCCAGGGCAGCGAAAACCGCATCGCCCGGCTGATGTTCAAGCAGACAGTAGAGCTGAGCATGATGATGAACGTGCTGGCCGCAGGGCTGGAGATTGACGACAGTCAGTTAGACGAGCTCCGCTGGCGGTGTGTCCAGAACGTCAAAAAGACCAACGGCAGTATCAGCTTTGCGGATACGCTACGAAATCACAATAACGGAGGATTTGAGTGAAGCAGATGACCTACAAAAGCTATGACGAGCTCCCGCTGATGCTCTCGGTGCCGGAGATTGCGGCAGTGATGGGCATCAGCAGGGCAGGAGCCTATGCGCTGGTAAAAAGCGAAGGGTTCCCGTCTCTGAAAATCGGCAGCAGGATCGTAGTTCCGAAGGAGAAATTCATTGATTGGATCGACTGCCAAACCAGCCGATAGGCGGCGCGGTCAAGTATGAATTTTTTGATAACTATCCGCCAGCCCCATAGATATCTGGGACGTACCATGGTATGTTGTGTGCTCAGAAAGGGGGTAAGGCGGATGCGAAAAATTCTGGAGGATTTCTACTTCGGGAACATCACACCCAGTGAAAGAGAGATGAAAACCAATTCCAATTTGCACCGGGCGGTGGATCGCGCCGCCCGGTGCGAGGGACAGCTTGCGGAGCGTATTGGAAAAGCAGAACAGGTGCTTCTTTCCGAGCTGGTCAAAGCCCAGCACGAGATCGACAGCATCACGGCATTGGAAAATTTCATTCTGGGGTTCCGGCTGGGTGTCAGAATGATGGCAGAGTGTATGGACAACAACGATGGTGACATTCGGGAGGTGACAGACTACGGCTAAGAAGCGGGCAAACGGTGAAGGCAATATTCGCAAGCGGAAGGATGGCCGCTGGGAGGGCCGCTACACAGCAGGCCGCGACCCAGTGACGGGCAAGGCTATCTACAAAAATGTTCTGGCCAAAACGCAAAAAGAGTGCAAGGAAAAATTGGATCGGGCCATTGAGAAAAACGGGAAGGTAGACGTAATCCGAAGTGGAAAATACACGGTGGCTGAGTGGGTGAGGTTGTGGTTCGAGACCTACTCCAAACCTTCCATCCGGGAGCAGACAGCGTACTATTACAACAATTACATCGAGAAGCATATTGTCCCCGGCATCGGTGATATCAAGCTGGAGAAACTGACCACAATCCAGATCCAGCAATTCTACAACAAGCTGAAAACCTCGGGGCGTGTCCAACGGTACGAGCACATTGAGCTGAAGGACAAGGGCCTGAGCAACCGCTTCATTCGAGGTGTCCACGGTGTCCTCAACTCTGCGCTGGAGCAGGCGGTGAGGGAGCGGCTCATCACCGCCAACCCGGCGGAAGGGTGCAAGCTCCCGAAAATTGAGAAGAAGGAAATGAAGGTGCTTCTTCCCGAACAGATCGGCGCTTACCTCCAAGAGGCCAACAAGCGCGGTCTCCTCCCGGCCTACTACTTGGAGCTGACCAGCGGCCTGCGGCGGGGCGAACTGCTGGCCCTTCTCTGGACTGACCTGGATGTAGAAAACATGACCATCTCCGTGACCAAACAGGTGAACCGCATCAACGGCGAACTCAAGGTGAGCCAGCCCAAGACCAGCAATTCCATCCGCACCATCCCTATCCCGAAACAGGCGGTGGACCTGCTGATCCTGGAACACGAGAAGCACCCGGATAATCCGTATATGTTCCCCTCGCCCAAGACGGGGACGATGTACGATCCGGATTCCTTCCGCCATACCCACGAAAAGATCCTGGCGGCGGCTGGGATCGAGCACATCCGCTTCCACGATCTACGTCATACCTTCGCCACGCTGTCCTTACAGAACGGTGTAGATGTGAAAACCCTCTCCAACACGCTGGGCCACTACAGTGCGGGCTTCACGCTGGACACCTACACCCACGCCACACAGCGGATGAGGCGGGAGGCGGCAGACACCATTGGGAACGTTATTGATCAGGCAATGTGAGCGGAAAAATGAAGGCACTGATTTGGCCTTGGGCATGGGAGACAAAACTTGCCCAAGGCCAAACTCATCAATTCAAAAAGAACCAAAAACCAAGCAACAAAATCAACCAAAAATAGGTTGACAAAATGGATTCCATATGTTATACTTCTTGGAGAAAGGAGGAAAGGAGCTTGATCACACGTTTTGGGAAAGAACTCCGGAAGATTAGAATTGATCACGGGGAAATTTTAAAAGACATGGCAGAAAAACTCCAGGTGACTCCATCATTTCTATCTTCTGTAGAGGTGGGCAAAAAAAATGTTCCGACGGGTTGGGTTGATAAAATTACATCAATGTACAATCTCACCGCTAAGGAACGGGATTTCCTTGAAGAACTGTCCGAGGAAGCTGTCACTGGATTGAAAGTGGATTTGAGAAACTCAACACAGTCTCAGCGTCAAGCTGCACTTGTATTTGCAAGAGATTTTGGGACGCTTACTGATGACGAAGCTAATCGTATTATCAAATTGCTCAGCAAAAAGAACCGTGAGGAGGGTAGCGATGCACCATGAATTACAGAAGCGAGCCGTTATCAAGATTGGATATTCGAAGGTATGCGCTTTCTATACGTCAGGCAGTCTTACCTGAAGGGAATTTATGGTTTCCTATTGAGGAGTTTCTTGAGTGCTTATCTGAACTGCCGGGAAATGAGGATTTTTTCTTTGAGTGCGTCAAAGACAATGAGCTGCCACCAAATATACACGCAGAGTATAGCTTGGATGAGAATTGTATGCGAATTAAGGAAACAGTTTACTTGGGAGCGTGTGATGGAAATGGTCGGGATAGAATGACTTTAGCACATGAAATAGGGCATTTTCTGTTGCTTAAGCACAGCAAATTGAAACTCCAAAGGTGTTTTTCTTCCGATGTGCCATGTTACTGCGATCCGGAATGGCAGGCTAAGTGTTTTGCGGCAGAACTATTGATTCCGGCTAATCAGGTAGAAAGACTATCCCCAGAATACGTAGCAAAAAAATGCGGAGTTTCTTTACAAGCCGCAAAATATCAGTTGGGAAAACTTCCGCAAAGCAAAAAAAGCGGCCAAGCAAAAGCTTGACCGCGGACCGTTTGCAATCATCTTATTGAGGGATAAGGCGATTGCGTGACCGGCCTACAGGGGTACATGACAATACTAATGTAGCACACTTTCGCTGTCCTTGCAAGATGTTTATGATATAAAAATCTTGTGAAGGAGGTAACCATTTATGTGGATTTTCCGTACATGGACTACCACAAGGGGCGGTGAGCGCATCTATGCCAAGGATTATGGCAAAAAAGCTTTCCGTTTTTGGGTTGGTGCAGGTAAGAAAAAGTAAGCTGACCATTAGTACAAAAGACTGCCGGTGTCTATAGCGCTAATGGAGAAAAGGGGGTGGGCAATAGTCCGCCCCCTTTGTCAAATTATTTCACGTTTGGGTACAACTAATTAAAAAAAACCTTTTCGCTAATTAGCTGATGCTGTAAGCAGCAGAACAAATAAATGAGTAGGAGCGGATGAGATTGTCCTGTCTGCTTCCTGTCTACTTCATTGTGTTCCGCCCACCATCTGCCGGTGGCCCTCCCCCTCACCAGCTGGTGGGGTAATCAAACAAGACGAAGGTAGAACAAATAAAATACCTTCTACTGATGTTTACCCATTCCGATTCTCCGCGCGTACAATCTGTTTCTCCCACGTCTTTTCCGTCTGCCATTTGAGAAACTCCCGCAGCGGCACCAGCTCCTGCCAGTTATCCCACGCCTCCAATGCGGCGTAATACTCCTTACGGTTCTCCTCGTGGATGATGATGGGAGGATGCCCATGGAGCACCAGCAGATAATTCATTGTCAGCCGGCCGACTCTCCCGTTGCCGTCCGCAAAGGGGTGGATGTTCTCAAATTTGGCGTGGAAGTATGCCGCCGCGATCAGTACGTTCTCTGGCTTCACATTCCGCAGTTCCTCCAGCAGCTCCTGCACCTCGTCCGCTGCATCCTCCGGAGCGGCTCCGACCTCGTCCCGGCCCGTCTCATAGTTGTGACGCTTGTACTCACCGGGCCGTTCCCCCACCTGCCAGCGCATCACGTCATAGGTGTTTTGGGTCAGGCAAAACTGAAGCTCCGTGAGAAACGCCTCGTCCAAGGCGCGCTTCGTCTGGAACGCGCATAGGAACATCTCGTAGGCATCTTTGGCGTTGCGGATCTCAAACAGCGTCCGCAGGTCGCCAGTGTAGGCAGTCACGCCATCGTGCTCAAAGATCTCCCGGGTGTCGTGATAGGTGATATTCTCGTTCTCAATTTTCCCGGAATGGTACGCGAAGGCAACGCCAAAGGCGTTCAGCGCCTCGGCCAGCTCGACATCCGTGGAAATATTCTTACGCCGCCACAGCTCCAGTGCCTGTTCATAGCCGCCCATAATACCCTCCTGTGCTGCCCGCTCCATTGCGTCCTTTCGGCGTATGGGTCGCGGTCTGGGTCTTGCCCCCAAACACATTTTGACCCAGACCGATTATAGCTAAAAAAGTGATGAAAAATCCCTAATTTCTTGCGAAATTAGGGATTTTGTGGTGGAGACTACAGAACTCGAATCTGTGACCTCTTGCGTGTGAAGGATTTAGTC
>ERZ779626.521-NODE-521-length-22467-cov-6.153980_pt1 | contig 22467 bp, 16 predicted proteins | sample MGYA00514209_ERZ779626 | MGnify/ENA primary metagenome ERZ779626 (study PRJEB29562, sample SAMEA4376713) | mouse gut metagenome | isolation source: Cecum | study: EMG produced TPA metagenomics assembly of the A DSS colitis mouse model was used to assess the...
TAGGGCAGTGTTCGTTGACCGAAGGGAGTTTGACGGCCCTGTCTATGACCAGATAGAAGAGGCATACCAATTTGTGCTCAAGCATATCAATCTCGGGGCAACGATTGATGGAATTGTCCGGAAGGACAGATATGAGCTGCCGCCGGAAAGCATTCGTGAGGCAATCATAAATTCCGTATGCCACCGGTGCTATCTGGAGCATTCTTGTGTGCAGATTGCGATTTATGACAATAGGGTGGAGATAACATCTCCAGGTATGCTGTACGGCGGATTGACAATGGAGCAGGCAATAGCGGGGCGATCAAAAATCCGCAATGTCTGCATTGCAGAGGTTTTCAGCCGAATGGGGATTATTGAACAATGGGGAACCGGTATTCAGAGAATGATTCAGGGATGCAGGGAATATGGCGTTCGGGAGCCGGAGTTTATTGATATGGGAGATGCTTTCCGGGTAAATTTCTATCGTTCTGGTACAGAAACTGGCATAGAAACAAAATATACTGGCACAGAAAACACAAACACTGGCATACAAACCAAAGAAACTGGCACAGAAAAAAACCAAATGAGTTTTTTAAACACCTTATCCAAGACAGAAAGAAAAATATTGGAATTTATAATGGAAGACTCTAGTATTACGCAGAAAGAAATTGCGCAAAAAATGGGGATGTCCAAAAATGGCATAAGATATGCAATGGATAAATTAAAAGACAGAGGAATTCTTGAACGGGAGGGAGCTACGAAGAGGGGGAAATGGATTATCAATAGTTTGCACTAAAAACAGCCGCCATAGTACGTTCTGTAGGTGTTAATCGCCTCAAAAAAGAAATAATTGATTAGGCGGAGGTGTATGCGGAGGACAAGGTAGAAATAAGGTGGAAAATGGCATATTTTGCGGAAGAATGAGGGATGGATGTAAAGTTGTTACGGAATTGTTAAAAAAATTTAGTCTGTTCTTGACACGTTGCCTTATGGGCCACACCGGGTACAGCACCACGGAGAATGTGAACAATATCAAGATCGTGCATCTGCACTGGGGTCTTCAGCTGATTTTTGACGAGTCGCAGAAAGAAGGGAATAATGAGATATGGATTGATGTGTATCCGCTGACGAGATTTTTGGCGAAGCATACGCAGGCGGCGGTGAAGGTGGAGGGGACGAAGGAGTGGAGGAGGACGGTGGATATTGTGGATCCCAAGGTGGAGGAGTATGAGGCAGGGAATTCAGAAAAGCGCAAAACACCGGTGAAAGAGGATTTTTAAAGAATAACCATATAGTAGGAATTGAACCGGAGCAATAGTCAAGGTTCGTTATATGATTTGTGGAACTGCTAAATCTATCAACAGTTCCACAAACAAAATCTGGGCAAATCAAGAAAGGCAGAAGCGATTTTGCCCTTATATGCCGGGAACAAAAGGTTTTAAAAGATATGCATGTTTATAGCAGCGCTATTTCCAATGTGTTATACTGAACGGGAGCAAATCTTATCCTTTTTTGCATCTGCAAAAAGATGATTGACAAATCCTTAGTCAAGCTGTTATAAGGATTGTTTTTTTAGGTTTCAGCAGTAGTTTGCCCTATGTGTCAATCAGAGTATTTGCCCAAATTTATAGGGAGGTCAAAAGCAATTATACTTCTTTTCTTAATGAGAAAGGAAAGTATGACACATGAAAAAATCTATGGAGTTAAACAGAGAAACAGCGAACCGATCGTGGGTACAGCAGTTTGGGAAAGGGCAAAAAGCAATTGGCTTTTCCGGGCGGGAGATTGCGAAAGCGGCCTGCAATGATAGGAACAGTGCTTATGGCTGGAATGTAGATCACATCTTGCCGCAGTCGGGAGGGGGAACGGTAGATTATAACCTGATTTGTTGTCGCATTTTGACCAACGATGAAAAGGCGGATCGGTTTCCATGTTTCAAAGCCAACGAAAAATAATTTGAGATTCAGAAGCGACAGAATCATTACGAAATCATAGCGAGGGCAGCTGATCTAGAAGAAAGCAAGGGAATTGTTAACTTTCTGCATGTAGCACAAGGACTCAAATGCTGGAGACAATGTAAGTCTTATAATGAGAAAGCTTTTGCCGGATATGTCAAGGTCAAAGTCGAAATGTCCAACGAAACAGCCAGTGAACCTACTCCGCTTTTTGTCAGGTATGGGAAGTTTCTGGCGGAATTGTTTGGAACAGATAGTATCTTTGCTGAAAATAACAGTATAGGTTATCTCAATCGTTATTATATGTTTTTACCGTGATAGTAGGGGATATTCCTAAAGAAGATGGCTGGATGAACAATATGCGATATTGAATTGTGCTGCATAGTGTCCTGATATATTTGACGGCATAACGGGCAGTGAAATGGTGAGGGAGGTGGAACAGTATGTGTCACAGCCTTAGGACGATCTTATACCATGGAATAGCATCGGAAATACAGCAGGTGGATGTAAAGCTTGGGCGGGAAAGGAAAAATTATACGAAATAGTGTTGGATAAAAACTATGTGCTATTGGTAAAGGGGACATCAGTATAAGTAAAGGGGAACATATGAGTATAGATAGCAAACTGTTTAAAATAGCATACAAAAAATTAAAATCAAGTGTGTATTATGATAAGACACAGGCCATATTAAGGAATGATTTGGTAAAATATGAAGCAGATATTGAGAATATTGAGAAATACTTGGAAGAATTTGCAGAATCTTTTTCCGATGTAAAAAAAAGAAACACATTGATAGAAGAGATTTTGTCAACGATTACATATTATGCTTTTCCAAAGAAATTAACGGCAGAGAAAGGCAAAATGATAACGAATTATGTAAGAAAAGAGATTGAAGTAGAAGAAAATCAATATTTTATTAGCATGGACATCAAGGGGCATATTTTAGGTGTTTTATGGCTTATGTTGGTTGGGTATCGTGTAGATCAGAAAATATACAAACATTCGTATGGCAATAGAATACGCAGCAATTTATATAACGAACTGAGTGAAGAGCCTACGTATTCACCATATTTGTTTGAACCTTATTTCCAGCAATATGAAAGCTGGAGGGATAAGGCAATGGATGAAGCGCTGCATTATCTTCGTTCTGGTCAGGATGTCGTTGTATTGACGCTGGACTTTAAGCGTTTTTTCTACTCCCTTGATATTTCGGTGGAATTGATGGAAGAACTATATAAAGAGGCAGAGCTAGAAGATGATGAAAATCTAAGAGCAGTTAATGATTTTGTGTTTCAGGTTATCTCAGGTTATGCAAGTCTATTTGGCGAATTTGAGGGCCGTAATATATTGCCAATTGGATTTCTTCCGTCCAATGTATTGGCAAATTATGCGTTGAGGAATTTTGATCAGGCAGTGCTGGATGGGTGGAATCCGATTTATTTTGGCAGATATGTTGATGATGTTATAATTGTGGACAAGATAGGAAGTAATAGTGACCTATATAAAAAATCTATAGATGACGAACTGGAAGCAGAGGATATTATTACCTTTTTTCTTGAACAATGCTCGGGATGGAAGGGATTGAATGGTATTAAGTGCAAAAATGGGAAAAAATATGCGTTGTTGCAGCAAATTAGTGAAGAAAGGAAGGCGGATAAGAATTCGTTATTTTTCTTGAATAATTTATATAATCCTATCGAAGGTGATAAATCGAAGATTGTTGTCCAAAATGATAAAGTTAAAATTTTTTATTTTAGAAGTGGAGAATCAGATGCGTTGATTACTTGCTTTAGGGAAACGATTGCCAAAAACAAGAGTGAGTTTCGGCATATGCCAGAGGATGAGTCAGTATTCTGTAAAGATGACTTTAGTGAAATATATGACTTACAGAACGATGAAACAATCAATAAATTCAGGGGAATTACAGGAATATCCGTTAATAAGTTTGAACTATCAAAATTGTTAGGAAAGCACATGCGGATTTGTGGGTTGGTGGTGGATGAAAGAGAAACAAGACTTGAAGACGAAATAAGGAAGATATTTAATCCAAAAGTTATAATAGAAAATTACGGTGTCTGGGAAAAAGTGATAGAATTACTGGCTGTTAATGAATCTTATAAGCCGTTAATAGAATTTGTAAAAAATATTATTGAAGTAATCAACAATCTCTTATATAAGGAAAAAGATGTTCTTAAGAATGAAAAGAAAACTTTATATTTACATTTGTACTCATCACTTTGCAGACCATTGGCGTTGGTCTGGGGAGAGCGTGTGGAGGACGCTGTTCTAGCGATATGCCAGTGTGTTGGCATTGAATGGGAAAGAATAGGTATAAATGTTTCCGCTTTCATGGCGCAAAGAAAAAATTATTGTGATACAAGAATGCTTGATAAATCCATGATGCCCATTTCTGTTGATATGCTACGGATGGAGGAGATTTTTCAGACTAAGAAAGATGTTAATTTGTCGGACTTTAACCAGATGATAGAGTATTGCAGGTCAGAGTGGAAATGTGAATATTCTTATTACCCATATCTGTTAACCATGTATGATTTTTCAATAATAGTGTGCATAGAAGAATTAAAGAAGCAAGAGAGTTGTTTTTCAGATGCAGAAAGGATTTTTAAGAGACAGAGTCGTAATTATATAGAGAGTAATTACCGGATTTTGGATCAGAATACTGTTACAAGGGTCTTGCAGGTAAGTGAGCATAATGTGAAAGTTAATTCCGGTAAATTATCTTATCTGATTTCTGTAGATAACGGAAACAAGGATAAATTGAAACTTGCTATTGCAAATGTCAGACTGAAACAAGATAACTTTGTGAAAATGGTAAAGGAAAGCCCTTATAGAGGTTACGAAAGATATGAGCTTGTTTCAAGGATAATCAATGGGGCGATAGACGAGCATGCAGATATGGTGATAATGCCGGAAGCATTTATGCCGTTTGAGTGGCTGGCAATGGTTGCAAGAACATGTGCTCGTAATAATCTTGCTCTTGTGACAGGTGTGGAACATATAAAAATTGGCGGAAAAGTTTTTAATTTAACCGCTATAATTCTACCATATAATGATCTAATGAATAAGAATGCGTATATCTCATTCCACTTGAAAACGCATTATGCACCAGCAGAGAAGCAGGAGATAAATGGATATAGACTGAAAGAAGTTACTGGAAACCATTATGAACTGTATAAATGGTATGGATGTTATTTTCCTGTATATTGTTGTTACGAATTGACATCTATCATTGAACGTTCCATGTTTCAATCTTATGCAGATTTTCTGATTGCTATTGAGTGGAATAGGGATGTGAATTATTACAGTAACATTTTGGAATCCCTTAGTAGAGATATCCATTGTTATTGTGTACAAGTAAACTCATCAGATTATGGTGACAGTAGAATAACTAAGCCGTCTAAAACGGAAGAGAAAGATATCATGCGTACTAAAGGCGGTATTAATAGTACGATTTTGGTGGATGAAATAGATATAGGAAAGATGAGAGATTTCCAGTTGAAAGAATATGAGCTTCAGGCAAATGATAGGAGTTTTAAGCCTACACCGCCAGGATTTGACCCAGAAATTGTTCTGAAAAAAATTAAAATGGAGACACTGTAGCAAGGATATAAATTGTCGGCAGGTAGCTTTTATATTATACCACAGTTTCTTTCAGGTACATAGCGATTGGGAAGGAAAATTAAGGGGATTGAAGCAGGGGAGCTTATTTTGAGCACGCTAGCATCCGATTTTTAGGGTAGTGACAGTGAGTGTGTGGAATGGGCCCATAGAGAGATACGTAAGTTATAAGTGAGCTAGAGAAAGGCAGTGCATTTTTCTGGCCAGAGTAATATTGTGGCAGCATCAGGGGGATGTCTTTTTGGATATTCAATCTTTGTGTCGACGACTTTCCGCAATAGGCGTAGTCAAAGCCTTTCATAGTGATTCAGGTTTGATTGGTAAGTATGTCTGGAAATAGTACCATGAAAATATCTTAAATAATGGGGGTGTGGAAAAAAGCTGTATGAGGCAGGAAGATAACATATGTGGTACCTTATAGTAAACAAAAATTTGCTGTGGAAGCTAAGGAGGAACCGAGGCCATATAAATAAACCAATGTATTAAAGAAAAGGGCAGAAGAGACTCAAAAAATTAATTCAGGGAGAAATTGCGGCTCGTTTTGCGGCAGATTTCTGCATATGATGAAATTGTAATTGCATTTTGGGCAGTTATAAGGTAGAATGTAGGTAGAAAAGTTGTGAATCAGCGATGGGTTAATACATAAAATCTGAAATGTTTTCCGAACGAAGGAGCCGGAGGTTGGCAGGCAACGGAAAATCAACCATGGAAAGGGAATGTTTGGTGCGGCGGCATTGACATTCCCTTTTCAGAATATTGAGATTGATGAAAATGATATTGGAATAAAGATGGCTCAACAGCTCAAAAGCTTGATGTATTAGTAAAGGGGAAAACACACATGCAATCTTTATATTCGATTGAGGAGACATCCTATCTGTCGGCACCAAATGCCGTGCAATATAGAACAATCATGCGCATCTTCTACCGTGAATACGAGAAGATGCATTTTCAGCTGTACAAAGAAGATATATTGGAGCTGCTGCGCAGGATTCCCGATTTTGAGGATTACGATATGGAGCAGCTGAAGCTGGATTTGGAGGCCCTGATTCGCTGGAAAAACCTGACGCCGATTCAGGATCCGGGCAAAGCTTATACCATTGAGGAGTATAAGAATAAGCAATACCGCTATGTCATGTCGGAATATGCGGTGGAGATAGAGAGGCTTACCATACGGCTGGAAAATATTTTTGTGGAATCCGGAAATCTGTCCACGAATCTGTTTGTGAGGCTGGAGAGGAGTCTGGAGGAAACGGAAGAGATAGAGGGAAAGAGCTACAAGGAAACCAATGAATGGTGGAGTAACCTTCAGGAGGATTTTAAAAGGCTCAATCAAAACTATCAGGACTATCTGAGGGAATTTTATTCTGGAAAATCGGACAAGCTGATGAAATCGGTGGAATTTATCTTACATAAGGATCGGTTTATCCAATATCTGAATGAATTTATTCAGGAGCTGCAGAGACATTCCAGACGTATTGCGAAGCTGCTGACTCAGAAGAGTACACAGATTGAAGAACGGTTGTTGGAAAGAGTCATTCAGAGTGAGATGGAGATTCCCCATGCGCTGTCGGAAAGACAGGCTGACATGGAAGAGGGAATTCGGGAAAATATATGGGGCAAATGGTATTCTTTGAAAAGCTGGTTTCTGGACTCTGCAGAGCATGAATGTGAATGTCATAAAATCTTGATTATCACCAACGACATCATTGCAAATATTATACGCAACGCGGCGCTGATTCTGCAGATGCAGAATTGGGGCGTGAGCAGGAAGGACGATTATCGTAAGTTTCTGGAGCTTTTTCTGGAGGCCGGCACTCTGGAGGCCGCGCACAAGATATCGGCCCATGTTTTTGGCATACAGAGTATAGCCCATCTGAAAGAGAATGCCATTCGTGATACGGACAGTATCAACAGCAGCGTATATGAGGAGGAACCTTTTGTCTATCAACTGAAGCCCCATACAAAGGCTTACCGGGAAAGGCGAAGGCAGCAGGGATTTGCGGACAAGACCATGGAGAAGCTGCAGCAGAGGATGTTCCACTTACAGCAGCTGGACAGTGAGAAAGCGCTGGTGATGCGCTATATCAAGGATGGCCGGTTGGATTTGACCGCCATCACGGATGTTGTTCCGGACACAGCAAGAATCACGTTTCTGCAGTGGATTTCACAAGCTAATATGAATGACAAGAAAATTGGAAGGACGGAATATGGACAAGAATTCAGACTGGTTCGGAAAGAGGGAACTTGTGTGCTGAATTGTGAGGATGGGAAACTGACGATGCCGGCGTATGTATTGGAGTTTGAAAAATGAACCAAATAAGAATTCTTTTGGAAAATATATGGATCTGTAAGGATGCTCAGAAGGATGAATATTATAAGGTCAAACATGAAATCCCTCAGTTCCAGAAGTTTGTCAGGGAATTGCTGGGCTGGAAGCTGATCAACACAGAACGTCTGCTGAAGCTGGAAAAAATACCGGTTCACGCGGAGAGTTTTATGGGGATTCAGGAATTTTTGGAAATCAGGGATTACTGTTTTTTATGTGCGATTCTGATGTTTCTGGAGGATAAGGAAGAACAGGAGCGATTCCTGCTGTCTGAGCTGATCAATTATGTGGAGACCCAGTTGAAGTCGTTCATGGAGATAGACTGGACCTCTTTTTCTCAGCGGAAATCTTTGGTGAGAGTGCTTCAATTTATGGAGAAAAACAATATGCTCAGAGTCTATGAGGGGAGCAGCGAAGGGTTCGGACAAGAGTACGGCAGCGAGGTGCTGTATGTGAATACGGGGCATTCCAGATATTTTGCAACAACCTTTCCTCAGGATATTTCAGGATTTCATTCGGTGGAGGATTTTGAAACATTACAGCTGGAAGAGATTGATTCCGATAGGGGAAGAACCAGAATCAACAGAGTATATCGGCAGCTGGTGACATGTCCGCAGATGTACTGGGACAGTATTGAGGATGCAGATTCCCTATATCTGAAAAATCAGAGGAGCTGGGTAGCGGGGAATCTGGAGAAAAATATAGGAGGCCGTCTTGACATCCATAAAAACGTTGCGTTCTGGATGCTTGAGGAGGACGATTGCTACGGAAAGGCTCATCCCCGTGATGCCATACTGCCGGAAGCGGTGCTGCTGGTATGTTCTGCAATCAGAGAGAGGATAGATTCCGGAATCTGGCACAGAGAGACGGATGAGTGCGTCTATGTGTCGGAGGAAGAGTTTGATGATGTGATCCTAGGCTGTCACCGGCGCTGGAAGGAGGCGTGGGGTGTGGGGTTTCGGGAGAAGGAGCCCCGGAAAGCGGCGGAAGAAATAAAAGAATATATGAAAGCATGGATGATGTTTCGGAGAGAAGAGGGGAGAATACGGCTGTTTCCGATTATAGGAAAGGTATCCGGTTATTATCCCGCAGATTACGAGGAGAAGAGCGGCAATGAATGAACGCTGGACAATGAACAGAATAGGATTTGTCAATTTCTGGCTCTATGATGTGGATGAGTTTACCTTTGAGAATGGAAAGCTGCTTTTGAGGGGGCAGAACGGGTCGGGCAAATCGATTACGACACAGAGCTTCATCCCTTTTATACTTGACGGGGACCGCACGCCCAACAGGCTGGATCCCTTTGGCTCCGGAGACCGCAGGATGGAATATTACTTTCTGGGGGAAGAGGGGAGAGAAGAATCCACAGGCTATCTTTATCTGGAATTCAAAAAACAGAACAAGGAGGAGTACCGCACCATAGGAATCGGACAGCGGGCCAGAAAAGGAAAGACCATGGACTTTTGGGGATTTGTCATCCTTGACGGCAGAAGGATAGGGGACAGCATCTGGCTTTACAAGGAGGTAGGGAGCAGCAGGATTCCTCTGGATAAAGCGGAACTGCGGAAAGTGCTGGGGGATGAGACTCCTTTTACGGATGTGCCGGGAGAATATAAGAAGCTGGTCAATAAGCATCTCTTCGGCTTTGGCAGGGCGGAACAGTATGAGCAGTTCATCCGGCTTCTGGTGAAAGTGCGTGCTCCGAAGCTTTCCAAGGAATTCAAACCGTCGAAGGTTACGGATATTTTGAACGATTCCCTGCAGACGCTGACGGATGAGGATTTGCGTCCCATGGTGGACGCTATGGAAAAGATGGACAGTATTCAGGGGACTCTGGAACAGCTGCGCCGCGCCTCGGCGGATGTGAGAGCGATTCGGAATGAGTATGGCCGATATAACCGGTATATGCTGGGGAAAAAGGGGCAGGCATATCTGGCGGCGCGGAAAGCAGCTGTTCAGGCACAGGCTCAGAGGGACAGGCAGGAGCTGGACAAGGCCGATTATCAGAGGGAACAGAGTCGGAGGCAGAATGAGGAGAAGGACTTAAGGGAGCGTGACAGGCTGGCGGCTGCAGAACTGGAAAGTCTGGCGGATACGGATTTGGAGGACATGGATGCAAAGCTGGACAAAGCCCGCTCAGACGAAAAAGAGGAACAAGAGCGGAAAGCAAGGATAGAAGAGCGGATACGCAAAAGCAGAGAACGCATATTGGAATGCGACAGGAAGACGCGTGACTTGCAGGGACAAGAAAGCCTCTGGCAGTCTGAAGCGGAAGAGGACAAGGAAGAGCTTAAGAATATTCAGGAGACAATGCGCTGGGAAGGGCATGGGAAGACTCTGGAAATCGTGGAGGCCTGCGATGTGCAGCGCGCCGGCGACGTCATGGGAGAGCTGCAGAAATATCAGAGGGCGGTGGCTGCAGGAAGAGTGGCTATAGAGAAACACGGAAGAGACCGGAGGCAGCTGGATGAAATCACAGAGGAAGCAGAGAACCGCAGTAAGGACAAAGAGGAAAGAAAAGCAGCGTTAGAACGTGCGGAGCAGAAAACAGAGCATGCCCGGGATGCCTGCATCAAGCAGCTCTATGAACAAAACAACCATAATGACGAATGGAAGATTTCGCAGGAAACTCTGGGAGCGGTGGAGGAAATACTGCTGGAATATCAAAGCATCAGTGACGGCAGGAGAATCGATCAGCAACTACAGAAGGTATATCAGGAATGTAAGGACAAGCTGAATACCCATCTATGGGAAAAAGGGAAAGAACTGGAGGAGCAGGAGAATGGCCTGAGAGAGTTAGAGGACAGGCGGTGGGAAATTCAAAATAGGAAAGAGCTGGAACCGGAGCGGAGAGAGGTGTCCGCCGCTTCCAGAAAGAGGTTGGAAGAGGCAGGGATCATGGCGGTTCCCTTTTATAAGGCCGTGGAATTTGCGGAAGGTCTGGGGCCGGAGGAATGCGCCAGACTGGAGGCCCAGCTGAACGATATGGGACTTTTGGATGCGCTGGTGGTGACAGAGGCGGGTTTGGAGAGAATCAAGGCTGAATTCCCGGAGTTTGCGGACTGCGTCATACAACCTCTGAAGAAGGGAAAGTTTTGTTTTCCCTGGCTGACGGTAAATAATACCATAGACAGTGAAATAAGGAAGAATGTGGAGAATATTCTCAGCCATATTTCCGAACAGGGAGAACAAGAAAGCTCTTGTGTCTGGATGACGGAGAAGGGATATTTCGGGCAGGGAATTCTGTTGGGAAAAGCGGGGCAGAAGGAGGCGGCGGAGTATGTGGGCAGTCTGGCAAGAGCGCAGAAAAAGGAACGCCTGCTGTGCCGGCTGACAGAGGAGATAGAACAGGTTCGGTCTGTGCTGCAAATTCTTGCGCAGGAAAAAGAACGGCTGGAAAACCGTATCGGAACATTGGAGAAGGAATATGGCGGATCGCTCACAACAGAACAGATCGACCTTGCGCTGGAAACAGAAGGGAAGGCCAGACTTGCCAGCGAACAGGCGGAAGAAAATTATCGCGCAATAGAAGAGAAATTGGATTTGTGCAGGCAAAATGCCAATAGAAGCTATCAAGAGATGCTTTCCGCCTGCAGACCTTTTCCGTATGGAAGAACGGTGGAGGAATACTCGGAGGCGGACGATGCAATTCAGGAATATCTTCAGGGCTGGCAGAATGTTTACCGGCTGCTGCTGCGGCTTGAAAAGGTGAAAAACGATTTAGTGACACAGCAGGAGTTCATAGAGAGGGAAGAGAACAGCATTGACGATGCGGAGCTTGACAAAAGAGACGCTGTGGGAAAGATTGCGGAAGTTCAGTTGAAAATCGCACAATATGAGGAATATCTGAACCGGCCTGAAATCAGGGAAAGGGCACAGCGCAGGGAAGAACTGAAAAGAGAAAGGCAGGAGATTCAGGAAAGCATTACATATATTGGGCAAAGGCTGGCAGTTATAGAGAATGAGCTGAACCGTCTTATGGAGGATGAGGAAAGGATAAAGAATGACTTGATACAAAAAGTCGCTGCAGAAAATCTTTGCCGGAAGTATTTTGAGGAGGAACTGGATTTAAGGCTGGTCTTTGAGAGAGGATCAGAAAGCCTTGAATCCTATGCCAGAGAGGCCGGACAGCGTATGCGGGAGGATGATAAAGATAGGGACGTAAGCATGCTGACCACGGCACTGCATCAGGCATATTCCAGCCATAACAGTAATCTTGTCAGCTATGGAACAGCAATAGAAGAATGTTTTGAGGAGGCGCAGGCAGGCCTTGGAGCGCTCCGGAAACGGCTGCGGATTGTCTCCGTGTGGAACGGGAAGAAGCTGTATCTGGAGGAATTCTATCAGATGCTGAAGGCCACGATAGAAGAGACTGCCCTTTTGATTCAGCAGAAGGACAGAGAGCTGTTTGAGGATATATTGTCAAAGACCATCAGCCATCAGCTGACGGACCGGATTGCCGAGAGCAGAAAATGGGTGCAGGATATGTCGGCGCTGATGAAGCTGGATACCTCTATGGGACTGTATTTTTCGCTGGATTGGAAGCCGAAAACGGCGGAGAACGATCAGGAGCTGGACATTAAGGAGCTGGAGAAAATTCTGCTGAGGGACTATACATTGCTTGGAAATGATGACATAGAAAAGGTGGCAGCACATTTCCGCAGCAAAATCAAGACGGAAAAGCAGAGGGCGGAAGAGGCAGGGGAAACCATCAATTATATGGATTTGGTGAGGGACGCGCTGGACTATAGGAGATGGTTTGAGTTTCAGATGCATTATTACAGAAATCATGAGGGAAAGAAAAATCTGACGAATTCCGCATTCAATAAATTCAGCGGCGGCGAGAAAGCCATGGCTATGTATGTGCCGCTGTTTGCCGCGGTTAATGCCCAGTACCAAAAGGCGGAGAATCGGGATCATCCCAGAATCATTGCGCTGGACGAGGCTTTTGCGGGAGTGGATGACAAAAATATCAGCAGCATGTTTAAGCTGGTGGAAGACATGGACTTTGACTATATCATGAATTCGCAAGCGCTGTGGGGATGTTTTGAGACGGTTCCTGCACTGCGGATTTCAGAGCTGCTGCGCCCGCTGAATGCGCAGGTGATTACGGTGATTCATTATACATGGAATGGGCATGAGAGGATATTGGATGAGCAGTGATATTGACAGACGGAATGAGTGCGTCCGATATTTCAGGGAACAGACCGGATTCCATAGGGGCTTTCTGGAAATGCGGAAAAAGTGGAAAAGCTATGGAAAGGCTGCGGGAAAAATAAAAATCAAGTCCGCGACAGAGGAGGAGAAAAAAGCGCTTAGCAGTATCTTAGGCAGAAGATATTGGGAGGAAGACATAGAGTTTCTTTTTTCTGATTTTGAAAAAGCGCTGAAAGAAACTCGCTTCAGAGATGTACCTTTGACCGTGCTGCTGGAGGGCTACTTTGGAGAAACGCTGATTACAAATCAGGAGAAAAGAGCGCGGGAAGAGCAGCAGAAAGAGGCCTTTTGGAATCGAATTATAGAGTGGCTGGAGGGAAGAGGAGCAGAAGCCCTATCAACACTGGAGTGGGTTCGGGCCATGGCAGGGCAAAAGCAATATGGGTACACGGTGGTAATGGGGCATTGGAAGAACAGTGCAGCTGGGGCAGAGACACTGGTTCAAAATGTCTGCGAAGCTTGTATCATGCTGGGAGAAGTGAAGGAGGAGGGGATACCGCTGGCGGTTCTGGCGGCAAAGATTACCGGAAATCCCCATTATTTTGACAGAGGGCAAAACGGGGCGGCACTTTTGCTGCAAGCGGTCTGTCTGGCTGCGGACAAGGAGGTTCCGGCGGATGCGGCGGGATTGCATCAGATCTACCGGGAGGCGGGTATTGTCACGGATGAGATTGCAAGTACAGTGGCCTTTTTTGGGCTCCATATGCGGAAAAAAGGGCAAAACTGTGAAATCTTGGAGGCTTTTTGCCGTGCCCGTGAGTCAGGGATTCTTTCCCTTGCTAATCTGGCGGGGGCGGAAGCCGCGTGGGCAGAGGCAGGCTGCGCCTATGTGGTGGAAAACGAAATGGTATTCAGTTATCTGGTAAACTGTTTTAAAGAAACGGAAGTGACCATATTGTGTACTTCCGGGCAATTGAGCGGTGCGGCCCAGAGATTGATTCGGATGCTCTGCGAAAACGGCACCAAAATATATTACAGTGGAGATATGGATCCGGAAGGAGTTGGCATCGCAGAAGGGCTCTGGAAAAAATATCCGCAGAATATTCATATTTGGAGAATGGCACATCAGGACTATTATGATGCCTTGTCGGAAGAGGGGATAGAGGGGTGGAGGATGAAAAAGCTGCAGAATATTTCGCATCCCGTATTGCGTGAAACATCATACGATATACAGAAGACTGGTAAGGCGTCTTATCAGGAGAATTTATTGGAGAAATTGGCACAGGATATTTTAGACATGAGTAGATCAGGGAACCTTAAGTAGCATCAAAAAGTTTATAAGAGAAATACCGTCACCTAGGCAGGACCTTACTTTTGCTCAGCTTAAGATATATTATCTGGAACGAGGACTCGAACTGAATACAAAGTTTGCCAATAGTCTTGAACTGCTAACGCCAGATGGAAAATATAATTATATAGCGTATTTGCTGGCAGATGAAAATGGCGTATCTATCAAGGTGGCAAAATATGCGGGAACAGATAAGGTGGATTTGATTGAAAACGAGGAATACGGATATTGTTCATTGATTAAGGCGACGAATCATGTTCTGGAAAAGATGAAAATAGAGAATATCACAAAAGCGAAGGTGACCAATACAAAGAGGATTGAAAGAAATCTGGTAGAATCGGTTCCTTTGAGGGAAGCGTTGATCAACGCCGTGGTTCATAATGATTTTACAAGAGAAATCCCGCCTGTTTTTGAAATTTTCAGTGATAGGATGGAATTGACTTCTTACGGAGGTCTGATTCCGGGACAGAGTAAAAAGGATTTTTTTAGCTGCAGCAGTATGCCGCGGAATAGGGAACTGATGAGAGTGTTTAAGGATGTAGGGCTGGTTGAACAGCTTGGTTCCGGAATGAGCCGTATTTTGCGGTATTATGATAAGAGTATTTTTGAAATATCAGAACATTTTATAAAAGTTATCTTCCCATTTTTTATATTGGATGAGGAAAAGAATATAACCATTGGCGATAATAATGGCGATAATAATGGCGATAATAATGGCGATAATAATGGCGATAATAACAGTGTAAGGGAGCTTTTTAATTTACTGAAAAAGGATCCGTATATTACAGCCAGAGAGATGAGTGCGTATACAGGATTTAGTGCCAGAAAGATTAGCCGGATTATGCGGGAATTGCGTGAAACAGGCAGAATTGTTCGGGTGGGTTCGCCAAGAAAAGGTTACTGGAAAATCAAGGATACAGCTAAACAATGAAACTGTGATGGGTGGATGTTAAAGTAATACAATAACGACATTGACAAATTTGCCCAGTGCAATGCCTGAAAAGGACATAAGAAACGGCAATGATTGCTAATTGCAAATTTATTTTGATACAATGTATACTGAGAAGGGTTCATAAAGTCTATCGGGAAGATGAAACACAAGGGAAACTTGGAAGTTATGGAGGAGATTATCATGCTTGATATAATACCTGACACAGAACAAATGACAAATTTAGTTGGAAAATCTTTATATGGTGTATGGAATGAATTGTGTGCTTTAGTTGATGCAAAATATGATATGGACTGTATATGGAATAAGGGCGGCAAGGCATGGACATATGAATATAAATACCGGAGAGGCGGTAAAACTCTATGTGCATTGTATGCGAGAGAAAACTGTGTAGGATTTATGGTTATCTTAGGAAAAGAGGAGCGGTTAAAATTTGAAAATGACAGAGAAAATTATACAGAGGAGGTTCAAAGAATATATGATGAAGCCCAGACGTATCATGATGGGAAATGGATCATGTTTGAACCGACAGACACTTCGCTGTTTGATGATTTTATCAGATTATTGGGAATCAAAAGGAAGCCGAATAGGAGTAAGTATTCAGGAATTCATTGACATACTGAATGAATATCTGGCATGGTCCCTTGGAAACATGAGCCTGCTGGAGTATAGGAGGAGCCTTGGTCTGGCTGCTTAGCCAGTTCAAAAAAATGTCCGCCCCCACTTTATAAATAAAAATCTGTAAATACAGCTTTTTATGATAATGATTGGGCTGAAGGCTCTCTGCAACAGCTCCAGCCCAATTATCCGATAAGGTATCTTTTTTGATTCAGAGCGTCTTTGCCTCCGTCATGATTTTTGGATTGTAATCACTTTTATGCTATTTTACGGCATTCCATTGAGCTCCGTAATGGAAGGGGAATGCGCATTGATCACGGCCTTGATTCGTCTGACGCCGGCAGAGGAGGATTCTTCCTTTTTGATTTTAAAAGAAACAAGTTCACCGGTATTTTTAGCATGAGGACCGCCACAAATTTCTTTAGAATATCCGGGGATGGTATATACTTTTACCATTTCACCATACTTGCCTGAAAAAACACCGATAGCGCCTTCTTCATAGGCTTTCTTTGGGGTCATCTCTTCCAGAGTGACATCAATTTTCTTCCGGATAGCTTCATTTACGATAGCTTCCACTTTTTCCAGTTCCTCCTTTGTGACCTTCCGGCTGAAAGAAAAATCGAATCTTAAACGTTCAGAAGTGATATTGCTGCCTCTTTGGGATACTTCGTCACCGAGGACCTTCCTTAATGCACCGTTCAACAAATGTGTTGCCGTGTGAAGTCTGGCTGTCTGCTCATTATTGTCTGTCAAACCCCCCGCAAATTTACCTGCCGCTCCTTGTCTGGATTTGTTCTGATGTTCCTCAAATTTCTTCCGGAATCCATTTATATCCACCTGATATCCTCTTTCCGAAGCCAGCTCCGATGTGAATTCAATGGGAAAACCGTAAGTATCATAGAGCTTGAATGCCAGATCACCACAGAGGACTCCCCCTTGATCTATACCGTCGAGATATCTGTTTGCCTTCTTTAGCCCCTCGTCCAAAGTCTTGGAAAATAAATGATATTCCCTTTGCAGTTGCTCAAGAATAAACGCCCTATTTTCTCCAAGCTCCGGGTAAATAGGCTTGTATTGTTCGACAAGCACCTCGGAAAGTTCGCACAAGTAATTTGTATTTATGCCGGCCTTCCGAAACAGCCGGATCATTCTTCGGATCAGCCGTCTCAAAATATATCCCTGCTCTGTATTAGACGGGCTAATGTGCATCGGATCACCAAGGATAAAGGTAATTGTTCTGGCATGTTCGCAGATAATTCTTTTGTCCCGTTCAGGGAGGGACTTTCCCTCCTTTTCAATCATTGCTTCAAGTGTCTGCATAACTGGAATAAACAGCTCTGTATCATACACGCTGGTTTTTCCGTTAAAGATAGTCAGAACACGTTCTAAGCCCATTCCCGTGTCCACGTTTTTCTGCTTCAGCTCTGTAAAAGAACCGTCAGCTTCTTTATTGAACTCCATGAAGACATTATTCCAAATCTCTACATATTTTCCGCAGTTGCATGAAGGGCCGCAGCTGGGGCCGCATTTCGGCTTACCCATATCGTAGAAAATTTCGGTGTCTGGACCGCAGGGCCCTGTCTGGCCGGCTGGCCCCCACCAGTTATTGTCTCTCCCGTACCGGAAAATCTGGTCATTTTTAAGTCCGAAGCTCCTCCAGATTTCTTCTGCCTCCATGTCCGCCGGCGCCCATTCATCGCCCTCAAATACTGTCACGGCCAGTCTTTCGGACGGGATATGAAGATAATTGGTTAGAAAATCAAAGCTCATGGAAATGGATTCCCGCTTAAAATAGTCTCCCAAAGACCAGTTTCCCAACATTTCAAAAAAGGTGCAATGTGTATCGTCCCCTACTTCATCGATATCTTCTGTTCTTACACATTTCTGGATATCTGTAAGCCGCTTTCCGCCGGGATGTTTCTCGCCCAACAAATATGGCACTAACGGGTGCATTCCTGCAGTGGTAAACAAAACAGTGGGATCATTCTCCGGGAGAAGTGATGCAGACGCGATTTCCGTATGCCCCCTTTCTTTAAAATAGTTTAGATACATTGTTCTTAATTCATTTGCAGTCATGTTTCATTCTCCTTTTTGACACTTTTCCAAAACAAAAAACCCTAAGCTGATATAATATCAACTTAGGGCGAACTTTTCTGTCCGTGTTACCACCTAATTTCAGATTTCTCTGCGCTCTGTCAATACGGGATTGCTCCGATATTGCTTCCTGCGTTAACGGGGGAACTCCGTTGAAGCCTACTAAGATATATCCGTTCGGTTCACAGCTCAGAGGCTGCTTCGGCATTAGTTCAATGAAGATTCGCACCGCCCATCTTCTCTCTGTGAAATCCCTGATACCTACTATTCCTCATCAAAGCCTTTTTGTTTTGAATTAGTTGGAAGTATAGCACTATAAAAAGTATTTGTCAAGCAGTTTGTGAGACAACAGCCGTAACTCAGATCACCATGCTTAATAGCAACGCAATTGTGCACATTGGTATCTGCCTATTATTCAGTGCTGTCTTGTCTCTCATAGAGCTTTGGGTAATAAAAAGGAAAACTTTATAGGGAAATAGCCATGATTAGGATAAAAGCAGTTGGCGGGCAAACCATATTGACTATTTCAAATAACTCTGGTATTATAAAGTCAAATATTAGACTGTCCAATATTTGGATGAGAGGGATTTATGAACAGAGAAGAAGTAAGAACCTATGTAAATCAATACTGCAGACTACGAGATGTGCAGTTTGCGGCCTACGAATTACACGCAAGAAAGCACAATTTAACTGCAAAAGAGTTGTTTGTGCTTGATTTAATCTGGTTCGCAGAGGACGGCTGCCTGCAATCAGAAATATGCGAACGGTTGTCCGCCACAAAGCAGACCATAAGCGCAATCATCAAAAAGTTTTGGAAATTGGGGTATCTATCACTTTCAGAAGCAGAAAACGACCGCCGAAACAAAATTGTTCGTTTTACAGATAGGGGCAGAGAATACACAAATAATATTATCCCGCCTGCCGCCAGTGCCGAGATTGATGCTATGGCTGAATTAGAAGATAGGGACATTGTGGAACTGGTACGCATTACTGCATTGTTTTCTGATTCGATGAAGAAGAAATTTGAGGAAATCAAGGATGATAAATAACCATGGAATTTTAGCTTGCAGGCTTGGGAAGCGGTTCATGCGCCGAAAGGCTATATAATCTCAGCTATATCGGTCTTAGCTATCCCGCAAAGGACGCTGCCGTTTTAAAGCAGGTGGAGTGTCTGATAAAATGCGCTGGATTTTGGAAACTGGTAAAACGGAGGTAAAGCTGAAAATCTTTCACGCAACCCATTATTTCCAAACAAAGTGACACGTTATGAACTGCACCCGGACACGGTGGACTGCGTTGTGTTCTGCTCTAAGAATTATAAGCCTATTCTGCCACGCCTGCATGAGATTACAGACCGTTTTAATACTTACTTCCATTACACGATTACCGCTTATGGAAAAGAGATTGAGCCGGGCGTTCCGGGCATAGAGGAAAGCATGGAAACTTTGATCAGACTGTCCCAAATTGTTGGAAAACAGCGGATTGCATGGAGGTATGACCCTGTTCTTCTGACAAAGGAATACACCATAAAGCGGCATTTAGAAACCTTTGAGCGTATGGCAAAGGTGCTTTCCCCATACATTGACCGCTGCGTTTTCAGCTTTGTAGAAATGTATAAAAAACTGGAAAGCAATATGCCGGAGCTTATCCCCCTATCCGGACAAGATATAGACGCGCTGGCACAAGGACTTGGAGGAATTGCAAAAAAATACGGCATTACCATTCAGACCTGCGGGACAAACGGCGACTTTTCCCGTTACCATATCCGTTCTTCCGGCTGCATGACGCTTGATATTCTGGGGAATGCCAACGGTATCATATTCAAGGACTTAAAACATAAGGGAACACGGCAGGGCTGCCATTGTATCGAAAGCCGGGACATAGGGGCTTATGACACTTGTATGAACGGCTGTAAATACTGTTACGCAAATAAGAATACACAGAAAGCATTTGAAAACTACAAATACCATGATAAGGCTTCGCCCCTGCTGCTTGGCGTGGTAAAGCCGGAGGACACGATCATACAGGGGGCGCAGAAATCTTTCTTAAAGGAGAAAAAAAGTGACCGAACCAATCATCAATGAGATAGACGTGAAAAGTGTCATCACAAAATCAAATCTACCCGTTTGTGAATACTCTGTAAACCCGTATATGGGGTGTACCCACGCCTGCAAATATTGTTATGCGTCCTTTATGAAACGCTTTACGGGACATACGGAGGACTGGGGGACTTTCTTGGATATAAAAAACTGGAAAGAAATCAAAAACCCCGGAAAGTACAAAGACAAGGAGCTGTTTATCGGTTCTGTCACTGACCCCTACAATCCTCAGGAAGAAACCTATGGGCGTACAAGGGCTTTACTGGAACAGCTAAAGGGAAGCGGCGCAAAATTAAGCATTGCCACAAAATCCGATTTAATCCTGCGTGACCTTGATCTGATAAAGACGTTTTCTGATGCCCGCGTTTCGTGGTCTATTAACACGCTGGACGAACATTTCCGGGAGGATATGGAAACGTCCGTTTCCATAGAAAGACGGCTTGCCGCCATGAAAGCATTTTACCTTGCAGGTGTGCGGACTACCTGCTTTATCTCCCCGATATTTCCCGGCATTACGGATATAAAGGCGATTATCCGGCGGGCAATGTCACAATGCAATTTAATCTGGTTGGAGAACCTCAACCTGCGGGGCGGTTACAAAACCGTCATTATGGACTATATACGCAAAAAATATCCGGAGCTTTACCCTCTGTACCATGAAATATATGATTGCAATGACCGCAGCTATTGGACAGCCCTTGACAAAGAATGTAAAGCTTTTGCCGCCGAAAACGGGCTTGCCTATGTGACAAATGATGACCGGATATCACGGGAATTTAGCGCCCCGCCCGTGATTGTCAATTATTTTTACCATGAACAGATAAGAAGAAATAACTGTTCGGATAAGTCAAACAGTGCACGAAAGGGCGCAATGTGTTCGGAGGACGCATGTTCTGCAGCCACTGGAGTGTAGAGGTGAGGAACATGTCGGAATTGCCGATGCTTGCCGGAGTGCTTTCCGGTTTTCATGCCCAAAGAACCCGGATTAAGTATAATAAATGCAAAATGAGTGAACATCTCATTGATGCTGGCGCATAGTTCTGTAATTTCATCATTGCCCTGCAGTTCCATAGTTCTTCCAAAGCCTTCTTCACGGATTAGCTGGATTTAAGCGCAGAGCCTGCGCATAGTACCTCATCGGATACCAGAGGAACGATCAATAGTATACCCAGAGCCTTACAGCGGTGCTGCTGTGTCAGCCTCTGCATCCAAAAGGCCTGCCGTCTTTCTTTTTTGCCCTTAAAGATGCGGCACGCCGCCAGTGAAGACAAGGTATACATGATTGCAAGGCCCAGCACGGAACCTATGACACCAAGTAAAAAAGCTTGTAGACTGCCAATATGATCCGTTCCCCACAGCACCACTGCGGCCTCTGGTACCGGAATACATATGGGGAGAAGCACACATAGAATAAAATAAATGAAACACATCATAAACCCTCCCTGCAGCAGTTTATATTGTTGCTATCCGCAGCCTGGAAGCCGTCCATAGCAGCGTTTATATCCGCTTCACTGCATTTTAATTTCATATTCAGTACATATGCCGGGGGCAGATTGCGCCAGATGTGTACAATTTTCCGGATATTGAAGTATTCCTCCAGAAACTGCCTGCGGAGCAGAGTATACTGGAAGGTAGTGAATACCCCGTTTGCTCCGACAGCTTTTTGAGTCTGGGATAATATCCTGCGGGACACAGGCTCCGGCAGGGAGGTAAAGGGCAGGCCGGAAATAATATGATCCGCATGGGGGAAGCCCTGCTTTTTTAAAAAGCTGCAGACGTTTCCGGCATCTCCATGGATCAGCACTACACCCGGCACTCTATGAAATTGTTTCTGGAGCATGCTGTAAAAACGGTCATTTTGTTCAATCACAATATAAACTGTGTCAGGTCTCTTTTTCGCGCACACTTCCCGGGTAAAAATGCCGGTTCCGGCTCCATATTCTACAATACACTTCGCTTTATCGAAATCGATCCAAGCGGTCATGGCAGCTGCCAGACGTTTGCTGCTGGGAGCGACAGCTCCAATAGTGTTTGGAGCTTTGATGTATTCTCTTAAAAATTTCCACATATAAAATCCTCCCTATATCATAAATTCAACATGCTGTGCTGTTATTTGATGGCTTAAGTATAAAACGTGGACATAAGGAGAGAACCGTAGAAAATATAAAGATTTATTTAGGAATGTGTATAGTAACAATTCCGGATAAAGAAAATATTCTGAAGCAAGCGGATCCATAGTGCAATTGGCTATATGACACCTCAGCAAAAGGAGGATGAGGAACTCAAAAAAGCAGCATAATCTT
>ERZ779626.522-NODE-522-length-22464-cov-6.558302_pt1 | contig 22464 bp, 11 predicted proteins | sample MGYA00514209_ERZ779626 | MGnify/ENA primary metagenome ERZ779626 (study PRJEB29562, sample SAMEA4376713) | mouse gut metagenome | isolation source: Cecum | study: EMG produced TPA metagenomics assembly of the A DSS colitis mouse model was used to assess the...
CTGCTGGCGGTATTCCGGCATCATAACGAGGATTACGAAAACCAGGTAGGCAAGCTCAAAAGCCTGCGCAGCTATTGGAAATACTGCACCGTGTATAATCACCTCGCGGAGTTTATCGAAAAGCGGTACAAGGTCAGCGACATCGCCCTACGTGAGCTTGCTCCGGCGTTCATCACCGACTTCGAGCTGTTCCTCAAAACTGAAAGGAACCATTGCAACAATACGGTGTGGTCGTATATGATGCCGTTCCGAAAAATCATCTACATGGCCGTCAATAACGGACTGTTGCAGCGCGATCCGTTCTTTGCGTACAGCATTACGAAAGAGGAAACGAAACGGGGTTTCCTGACCAAAGAGGAAATCAAGCTGCTGATTAACGGGACATTCAAAAAGAAGAGTTACGAGGTCATCCGCGACCTGTTCATCTTCTGCACCTTCACGGGTTTGAGCTGGACGGATATGGCGAACCTGACGAAAGCGAACCTGCAAACCTCGTTCGACGGCCACCTGTGGATTATCACCAACCGCCAAAAGACGGGTACGGAATCGAATATTCGCTTGCTGGAGGTTGCCAAGCATATCATCGAAAAATACGACGGCATGGCCGAGGGCGATAAGCTGCTGCCCGTTCCGTGCTATGCCAACTGCAAGAACAGCATCAAAGTGATTGCGAGAAAATGCGGTATCGAGAAGAACGTCACGTGGCACATGAGCCGCCATACCTACGCGACAACGGTGTGCCTGTCGAACGACGTGCCGATTGAAACGCTCTCGAAGATGCTGGGACACCGCAGCATCCGCACGACGCAAATCTACGCCAAAATCACGGCAGAAAAGGTGAGCCGCGATATGGAAAAACTCTCGCAGCGTATCGAGCAAATGGAGCATTTTATTTGTCAAACTATCTAAAAACGAATGTACAATGAAAAGAGATAGAATAACAATCGGTGAGAACGGTGTAACCCTGACGGGGAGCGAGGTATGGATGACGGCAATGGAGCTTGCCGAGCTATTTGGCACGACTGCCGGAGCGGTAAACGCGGGTATCAAGGCAATCATCAAAAGCGATACGCTGCACGATTACGAGGTGTGCAAGTACGTCAGGCTGGAGAACGGGAACGGTGCGGACGTGTATAACATGGAGGTGGTAGCCTCCCTTGCTTTCCGGCTTAATACGCGGGGTGCGGCGGTACTACGTAAATGGTTGATCCGACGAGCTACTGCCCCGACGCGGGCGGCGGCTCCGATTATCATTCAGTATAAGGAGGGATTTATCTGTTAAGAACGACGGGCAGGCTTCAACACCTGCCCGTTATCGTTTTCATCTGCCGGGTATTTTATCGACAAATTCTTGTATCTTACTCTGATTGGTTTGTGTTCGAACATCTGCGAGTCCCACGACAATACGACAGTAAATCCGTAAATCTGTACGACAACGCCTCTTTGCTGCAATAACTATTCGAACCGCTCGCTCCATAAATCGGTAAGGTTTTGCGGCAACACGTCCGCAAGGATTGGAATCGCCGTATCTTCCGTTCCGTATCTCTGTCGTTATTCAAACCTACCTAAAATATCGCTTGCATCGTTTTTACCGGTAGTTGGCGTTTTAGAACTCGGAAAAGTAGCCTCGGAATCTCTGCCTTGCACCCGAACGACAAGGCGTATCGCACGGCTTCATGAAGCGGTCGAAATCCGTTCTTCCTCAATCCGACTTCTGTCGGATTTTTATGTTCGTCGGAACACAGCAAGGTGTGTATCGAGTTACTCGATACCTTTCGGGTTACTCCGAAAGCCTTGCCCTGACGGGGAGCAATCGCCCTCCGAAGTCGGGCGATTCAAAGATAACAATTAAAAAAAGATAATTTGTTTCCCTTAATTCAGATAAATCAATATATTTGTAGTAGGTTCAATAAAATGACTAGAATGAAAGATATAAATCGGCTTAAAATAGTTCTTGTTGAAAAGAAGAGGACTGGCAAATGGTTAGCAAAAGAATTGGGCAAAGATCCGTCTACCGTTTCTAAATGGTGTACTAACGTTTCGCAACCCGATCTGGTAACTCTTTCAAGAATAGCTGAGCTATTGAATGTTGATAGAAGAGATTTAATCAATAAAAGCAAATGATATTTAGTGCGTATAATCATACTGAAACAATATAATAAAGATGACAACTATAATTCAAAGGGCTGAGTTACAAGCCAAGATATGGAAAATAGCCAACGAAGTACGTGGGGCCGTCGATGGCTGGGACTTTAAACAGTTTGTGCTGGGAGCACTTTTCTATCGTTTTATAAGCGAAAATTTTACGAATTATATTGAAGGTGGTGACGATAGTGTTGACTATGCTAACTTAGCGGATAGTGTAATAACGCCAGAGATTAAAGATGATGCTATAAAGACCAAAGGGTATTTTATATATCCGAGTCAGCTTTTTGTGAATGTAGCCAAGACGGCAAATACAAATCCGAATCTGAACACGGAGCTAAAAAACATATTTAATGAGATTGAGAGTTCTGCCACCGGTTATCCTTCGGAAGATGATATTAAGGGACTGTTTGCCGATTTCGACACCACGAGTACACGCCTTGGTAATAGTGTAACAGATAAAAACAGTCGTTTGGCAGCCGTGTTGAAAGGCGTGGAGGAGTTGAATTTTGGAAACTTCGAGGATAATCAGATAGACCTGTTTGGTGATGCCTATGAATTTCTCATCTCTAACTATGCCGCTAATGCAGGCAAGTCGGGAGGTGAGTTCTTTACGCCTCAACACGTTTCCAAGCTCATCGCGCAGCTTGCTATGCACAAACAGACAAGCGTGAATAAGATTTATGACCCAGCCTGTGGTTCAGGCTCGCTACTTTTACAAGCTAAAAAACATTTCGATAATCATATTATTGAAGAGGGTTTCTTTGGTCAAGAGATAAATCACACGACCTATAACCTTGCTCGTATGAATATGTTTTTGCATAATGTGAACTACGATAAGTTTAATATTGCACTTGGTGATACGCTTCGAGCTCCACAGTTTGGCGATGACAAACCTTTTGATGCCATTGTTTCCAATCCGCCATATTCTGTAAATTGGATTGGCTCGGACGACCCTACGCTGATTAACGATGACCGTTTTGCTCCTGCTGGAGTGCTCGCCCCTAAGTCAAAGGCGGATTTTGCTTTTGTACTGCACGCTCTGAGCTATCTTTCGGGTAAAGGTAGGGCGGCTATTGTCTGTTTCCCCGGTATTTTCTACCGTGGTGGTGCAGAGCAAAAGATTAGAAAGTATCTGATAGATACCAACTTTGTGGAAACAGTTATTTCATTAGCTCCCAATCTATTCTACGGCACTTCAATCGCTGTAAATATTTTGGTACTTGCTAAGAATAAACAAGATACAAAGACGCAGTTTATAGATGCAAGTGGTGAAGATTTCTTCAAAAAGGTAACCAACAACAATATTCTTGAGGATAAGCATATTGAGAGAATTATGGAGATATTCGACCGAAAAGAAGATGTTGATCATGTTGCTAAATCGGTAGATAACAAACTTATTGCCGAAAACGACTATAACCTTTCTGTTAGCTCCTACGTGAAAGCAAAGGATAATCGTGAGAAGGTAGATATTGCGGTACTGAATGCAGAAATTTCACAAACGGTGGCGAAGATAAATTCGCTCCGAGCTGATATTGATGCAATTGTAAAGGAAATTGAGGCATGAGTTATTTAGATAGATTATTAGAAGGCGTTGAGGTTGAGTGGAAGCCGTTGGGAGAGGTTACTCAAATCAAAACAGGACAATCTGTTGACAAGGAAATGATTTCATTCAACCCAGGTGTTTTCCCAGTAATTAATAGTGGAAAAGAACCTCTCGGCTTTATAAATAAATGGAATACAGAAAATGATCCTATTGGCATAACAACAAGAGGAGCAGGAGTTGGATCTATTATTTGGCAAGAAGGTAAATACTTTCGGGGTAATTTAAACTATTCTGTTAGTATAAACAATAGTTTAGAAATAAATACGAGATACCTTTTCCATATTTTGCTTCAAATGCAGCCAGAGATTCGATCATTATGTACTTATGTTGGTATCCCTGCACTGAATGCAGGGAATTTGAAAACCCTTTCAATTCCCATTCCTCCTCTTGCAATTCAAAAAAAGATTGTTCGTATTTTAGATACTTTTACTGAGCTTACAACTGAGCTTACAACTGAGCTTACAACTGAGCTTACAGCTCGCAAAAAGCAGTATAACTACTATTGTAACCAGTTGTTAAGTTTTGAAGACAAAGAGGTTGAGTGGAAGCCATTGGGAGATGTAGTATTGCCCACTTCAAATATTCGATGGAGAGACACAAGCAAATCATATAGATATGTTGATTTGACTTCTGTTTGTCGTGAAACAAATACTATCATTGAGACTCTAAAGATTACCAAAGATGATGCCCCAAGTAGAGCTCAAAAACTCATTTTAAAGGATGATGTTATCTTTGCCACAACTCGCCCTACACAGCAGCGTCTTTGTTTAATCACAGAAGAATTTTCAGGCGAAGTTGCAAGTACTGGATATTGTATTTTGAGAGCGAATACGGATGTGGTTTTACCTAAATGGATATACTTTTGGATTACATCGAATAGGTTCAAAAACTATGTAGAGGAGAATCAAAGTGGTTCTGCCTATCCTGCTATTTCTGATTTTAAAGTAAAAGAATTTCGAATTCCGATGCCTTCCATCGAAGAGCAAGAACGAATAGTTTCAATCTTAGACAAATTCGACACCCTCACAACTTCAATAAGCGAAGGTCTGCCAAAGGAGATCGAGCTACGTCAGAAACAATACGAGTATTACCGAGATATGTTACTAACATTTCCAAAAGATAATATAAAGGCATAATATGGGACAGACATTAACAGAAATAGCACAAGCCCTTAAAGATGCTAATAAAAAAGTGCAGCTAATCTATGCCTTTAATGGCACAGGAAAAACACGGCTATCTCGAGAGTTTAAGGCTTTAATAGCACCAACAGATGCTAATGCAGCAGAGGACGAACAGGAACAAAATGAATCTATAGGAAAAATACTTTACTATAATGCCTTTACCGAAGATTTATTTTATTGGGATAATGATTTGGAGGCTGTCTCAGATTTAGATGCAATACGCAAACTAAAAATACACCCAAACAGTTTTACTGACTGGGTATTTGCAGAACAAGGACAGGATGCGAATATAATAGCCCTCTTTCAACGTTATACGAACGATAAACTAACGCCTCGTTTTAACGAACAGTACACCACAAAAGATAAAGATGGGAAGGATATTATCGTGAAGGCATATTCTGAAGTCACCTTCTCTATCGAGGGTGGTAATGAGGAAAAGATTGAGAATATAAAGATCTCAAAAGGGGAAGAAAGTTGTTTAATATGGTGTATATTTTACAGCTTGTTGAAACAAGTTGTTGAGGTTTTGAGCCAACCTGAACCAGCGGAACGAGAAACGAATAGATTTAACGACTTGGAATATGTTTTTATCGATGACCCTGTCAGCTCATTAGATGATAATCACTTGATTGAGTTGGCAGTCAATATTGCGGAATTAGTTAAGTCGAGTAAATCGGGCTTAAATTTTATTATAACAACGCATAATCCATTATTTATTAATGTGTTGATTAATGAAATTGGAAATAAAATTTGTTATATGCTTGACAAGCAAGATGACGGCACATATGAGCTAAAAGAGAAGAAAGGTGATTCTAATAAAAGCTTCTCCTATCATCTCTATTTAAAACATATAATTGAAGAAGCGATTACAACAAATAGCATTCAAAAATATCACTTCATACTATTACGGAATCTCTATGAGAAAACGGCAAATTTTTTAGGGTATCCACAATGGTCTGAATTGTTACCTGATGACAAAAAAGTCTATTATAATAGGATAATTCAATTCACAAGTCACTCCACATTATCAAATGAGGTGGTACCAGAACCTACGGAACCAGAAAAGCAGGTTGTAAAATTTTTATTAGATCATCTTATTGATAACAACTATTATAAAGAAGAACAAAATGGCACAGTATAGAACCATAGCAGAATCCAAAAACTTCATAGTTCTTGATGAGTATGCCAAGTACTCAATGGTGAGTGAGCCTCCTGTTGGTTATCAAACGGAGTTTGCTCTCGAACGAGAGCTTATACAAGACCTCGTTAACCAAGGCTATGAAAACCCCTCAATAAAGAGTGCCGAAGCTATGCTAACCAATGCAAGGGCACAACTTCAGGAGCTTAATAATGTGGTATTTAGCGATGCTGAATGGGGGCGTTATGTGGAGGAGTATTTGGATAAGCCAAGTGACAACCTCGTTGAGAAAACAAGAAAAATACACGATAACCACATTCATGACTTTGTGTTTGACGATGGGCATATCCAAAACATCTACTTAGTAGACAAAAAGGATGTAACTCGTAACAAATTACAGGTAATATCGCAATTTGAGCAGACAGGAACACATGCCAATCGTTACGATGTTACCATATTGGTCAACGGGTTGCCGTTGGTGCAAGTGGAGTTAAAAAAGCGTGGCGTAGCTATCCGTGAAGCGTTTAATCAAGTACACCGCTATACGAAAGAGAGTTTTAACCGAGAAAATTCTCTATTCAAGTACCTGCAAATCTTCGTTATCTCGAACGGAACAGATAGCCGATATTTTGCAAATACTACAGAGCGAAATAAAAATAGCTTCGACTTTACGATGAACTGGGCAAAAGCCGACAACACCCTAATCAAAGATCTCAAAGACTTTACAGCTACGTTCTTCCAGAAGAACACACTCCTAAATGTGTTGCTCACCTATTCGGTTTTCGACACAAGCGACACGCTGCTAATCATGCGACCCTATCAAATTGCAGCAACTGAGAGAATCCTATGGAAAATTAAAAGCTCATTTCAAGCAAAGCAATGGTCTAAGCCCGAAGGTGGCGGATATATATGGCACACGACAGGATCGGGCAAAACCCTCACCAGTTTCAAAGCGGCTCGACTGGCAACACAGCTTGATTTTATCGACAAAGTGTTCTTTGTGGTGGATCGGAAAGATCTTGACTTTCAGACGATGAAAGAGTATCAACGATTCTCTCCCGACAGTGTCAATGGCTCTGAGAGCACAGCAGGGCTTAAAAGAAACCTCGAAAGAGACGACAACAAGATTATAGTTACCACCATTCAGAAGTTAAACAACTTGATGAAAGGTGAAGGTGAATTATCAATCTATCAAAAACAGGTAGTATTCATCTTTGATGAATGCCATCGCTCGCAGTTCGGAGAGGCTCAAAAACTCTTACGGAAAAAGTTTAAACGATACTATCAATTCGGCTTTACAGGAACGCCTATATTTCCTGAAAATGCTTTGGGAGATGAGACAACCGCAAGCGTATTTGGTCGTCAGCTGCACTCGTATGTCATCACAGATGCAATCAGAGATGAAAAGGTATTGAAGTTCAAAGTTGATTACAATGATGTTCGACCTAAATTCAAAAGAATAGAAACAGAGCAAGATGAAGAAAAGCTAAGTTCTGTCGAATATAAGAAAGCGATGCTTCACCCTGCTCGCATAAAAGAGATATCGCAATATATCTTGCAGAATTTCAGAATCAAAACCCATCGTAACCAAGGAGGAGGAAAAGGTTTTAATGCGATGTTTGCAGTTAGTTCGATTGATGCCGCAAAATGTTACTATGAGGAGCTGAACCTTCTGCAAAAGGATAGTGAAAAACCGCTCAAGATTGCGACTATCTTCTCTTTTGCTGCCAACGAAGAGCAAAACGCAATAGGTGAGATAGTTGACGAAACCTTTGAGCCTACGGCAATGGATCTGAGTGCTAAAGAGTTTCTAACCAAGGCTATTGACGATTATAACGCAATGTTTAAAACAAGTTATGGTGTTGATAGCAAAGAGTTTCAGAACTATTACCGTGACCTTGCCAAAAGAGTAAAAAGCAAAGAGGTTGATCTTGTTATTGTTGTAGGCATGTTCCTTACGGGATTTGATGCTCCTACACTCAATACGCTATTTGTGGATAAAAACCTGCGATATCACGGACTTATGCAGGCTTTCTCTCGTACCAACCGAATTTATGATGCTACCAAAACGTTTGGTAATATCGTTACTTTTAGAGATTTGGAGGCTGCGACAATTCAGGCAATTCAAACATTCGGGGAAAGTAGCACAAGAAATGTAGTACTCGAAAAGAGCTACAAAGAGTATTTGGAAGGGTTTACTGATATTGCAACAGGCGAAGCACGTAGAGGTTACATAGAAGTTGTAGTGGAGCTAAACGAGAAGTTCCCAACGCCGGAAGAAATAATTACCGAGAGCGATAAAAAGGAGTTTGTAAAACTATTCGGTGAGTACCTGCGTGTAGAAAATATCCTACAAAATTACGATGAATTTACGCACCTAAAGGCTCTTCAAGCAATAGACATAAACGATCCTCAAGCCGTTGAAGCATTCAAAGAGGCGAACTTTGTAACAGATGAGGACATAGCCACAATGCAACAAATTCAGGTACTACCCGATCGGACAATTCAAGATTACAGGTCTACCTATAATGATATTCGTGACTGGTTAAGACGTGAGAGAAGTGGCAAAGAAGAGGAGAAGTCGAAGGTTGATTGGGATGATGTAGTCTTTGAGGTCGATTTGCTAAAATCTCTAGAGATAAACCTCGACTATATTCTCGAACTAATTTTTGAACATAACAAAAAGACCAGCGACAAAGTTGCATTGATAGAGGAAATTCGTCGTGTTATTCGTGCCAGTATCGGAAACCGAGCAAAAGAGAGCTTAGTGGTTGATTATATCAACGAAACAGATTTAGACGCTATCTGTGATAAACCAAGTATTCTGGATTCCTTCTATAGCTATGCACAAGAAAAATTGAGAGTAGAGGCAGCACAGTTAATTGCTGATGAGAACCTAAATGAGCAAGAGGCAAAACGTTACATCTCAGTCTCTTTAAAGCGTGAGTATGCAAGCGAAAACGGAACGGAACTTAACGCTATTTTACCTAAGATGAGTCCTCTGAACCCACTGTATTTGACGAAAAAGCAAAGCGTTTTCAAAAAGATTGCTTCATTTATAGAAAAATATAAGGGTATAGGTGGACAACTTTAGTTAGATAGAATGCAGGGGATCTTTATTCTAAATAATAGAACAGGTATATTAGACTATGTTAAAATCATGGCAAACTAATTGCCCAATCAAGAAATTAAGCTATTTTTGTATCTGAGTTGTTTGACGAGATGCAAAGTGCAGCAGTTCAGCGCAGTTACATTGTCGCTAAATCGTTACCGACAACTTTCTTTCTCACTACTCAATGTTGTCATTCAGACAGATACGCAAAAGTTTCTTATCCTCCACAAAGATAAACAATTTTTCCTTGCGGACAAGCGAACCGGCCGCCGCGTACGGGTCTGCGGCTTTGCGACTTTCCCGCCCGTTTCATTCCATTTTCGTTTTTTATTTCTATCTTTGTTCTGGTCTATAAAAAACATGCATGAATGAACAGTGACAAATACGTGCTTCAGGAGGTCGTCACGCCCGCGCTCGAACGCGAGTGGCTCGACCTCCCCAAGAAGATTTACAAGGGCAACCGCAACTGGGTCTGCCCGCTGGATACCGATATCCGCAAGGTTTTCGATCCTGCCCGCAACGAGCAGTTCGCCGACGGCGAAGCCGTCCGCTGGGTGGTGCGCAACCGTGCCGGCGAGGTCGTGGGGCGCATCGCGGCGTTCTACAACCGCGAGAAGGCCGCACTCGAAGAGCAGCCCACGGGCGGCTGCGGATTTTTCGAGTCGATCGACGACCAGCAGGTCGCCGACCTGATGTTCGACGCTTCGCGCATGTGGCTGGCCAGCCGCGGCATGGAGGCGATGGACGGCCCGATCAATTTCGGACAGCGCGACGCGTGGTGGGGCCTGCTGGTCGAGGGCTACGAGTTCCAGCCGCTGTACGAGAACCCCTACAACCCGCCTTATTACAAGGAGCTGTTCGAGAACTACGGATTCCGGAACTACTTCAACCAGAACACCTACATCTGGAAAATCTACGACGACGACGTGAACGCCATGGTCCACGACCGGGCCAAGCGTCTCTTCTCGACGCCGGGCTACGGTTTCCGCCAGATCGACATGTCGCGCATCGAGGAGGAGGCCGAGAACTTCCGCATCATATATAATAAGGCGTGGTCGCTCTTTTCGGGCGTGAAGCCAATGACGCAGGAGGAGGCGATGAAGATCATGGAGACGATGAAGCCGATCATCGACCCGGAGATCATCTTCTTCGCCTATTTCAACGACGAGCCGATCGGTTTCTTCATCATGGTCCCCGACCTGAACCGCATCATCGGCAAGTTCAACGGCAAATTCGGACTCATTCAGAAGCTGCGGATGCTCTGGGACCTGAAAGTCCGCAAGGCCAGCGACCGCATTTTCGGCATCATCTTCGGCATCGCGCCCGAATTCCACGGCAAGGGCGTCGAGTCGGGCATGATGCGCTTCATCCTCGAAAAATACATGCGCACGCCGCGCAACCACTACAAGACCATCGAGTTCGCATGGGTGGGCGACTTCAATCCGGTGATGAACCGCATGATCGAAAGCTACGTCTGCGCCACGCGCCACAAGATGCACACCACCTACCGCTACCTGTTCGACCGGACGAAGGAGTTCCACCGCTGTCCGCGTCTGGGTGTCAAACGCCGCGAATAAAACCTTAAAATCCTGATATGAAAACCACTGCATTCACCAAGTACCACATTGCCGCGGGGGCTAAAATGGCCGAATTCGCGGGATACAATATGCCCATCGAGTTCACGGGCATCAACGACGAGCACATGGCCGTCCGCGGCGGCGCCGGCGTCTTCGACGTGAGCCACATGGGCGAAATCTGGGTCAAGGGACCCAAGGCCCTCGACCTGCTGCAGCGCATCACGACCAACGACGTGTCGAAACTCTATGACGGCAAGGTGCAGTATACCTGCATGCCCAACGGCCGGGGCGGTATCGTGGACGACATCCTCGTCTACCGGGTCGATGCCGAGACCTACATGCTCTGCGTCAATGCCGCCAACATCGAAAAGGACTGGAACCACATCTGCGAACAGGGCCGGGCGTTCGGCATGGAGGCAGGCCACGGCAAGGAGCTTTACAACGCTTCGGACGAAATCTGCCAGCTCGCCGTGCAGGGACCTCTGGCCATGAAGATCGTGCAGAAGATGTGCGACGAGCCGGTCGAGGAGATGGAGTATTACACCTTCAAAAAGATGAAGGTCGCAGGCTGCGACGCCATTCTTTCGATCACGGGCTATACGGGATCGGGCGGCTGCGAGATTTATGCGGCCAACGAAGACGGCGACAAACTCTGGAAAGCGCTTTGGGAGGCCGGCGAAGAGTTCGGACTCAAGAATATCGGTCTGGGCGCGCGCGATACGCTGCGTCTGGAGAAGGGCTTCTGCCTCTACGGCAACGACATCGACGACACCACCTCGCCGCTCGAAGGCGGACTGGGCTGGATTACCAAATTCGCCGAGGGCAAGGAGTTCATCGACCGCCCCCTGCTGGAGAAGCAGAAGGCCGAGGGCGTGACCCGCAGGCTGGTGGGATTCAAGATGATCGACCGCGGCATTCCGCGCCACGGCTACGAGATCGCCGCGCCCGACGGCACGCGGATCGGCCATGTCACTTCGGGTACGATGTCGCCCTGCATGAAGGTCGGTTTCGGACTGGGCTACGTGACGCCCGAATACGCCAAGGCGGGTACGGAAATCGCCGTCGTCGTGCGCGAGAAACCCCTCCGCGCCGAAGTGGTGAAGATTCCGTTCGTTTAATCCGCTGTGGCGGGGCTGTGCCGAACAGCCGCCTGAGCCGGGTCCGTCCCGGCCGTGAAAGCGATTAGTAACTATAAAAAGCTCTTTTTATGAAAGCAAAATACCTCGGACTCGACCTTTCGAGTCCCGTCGTGGTCAGCAGTTCGCCCTATACGGCCACGATGTCCAACATCGAACAGTGCGTGCGCAACGGTGCGGGCGCCGTGGTCCTCAAGTCGATCTTCGAGGAGCAGATCATCCGCCATGCCGCGGCCCTCGACTATGCGTCGCAGCAGGGCATGGGCGATTCGGGCGAGTACCTCGAACGTTATATCGGCGATGCCTACAAGGGTGAATTCCTCAAACTCGTCGCCGATGCGCGCACGACGGGCGTGCCCGTCATTGCCAGCATCAACTGCATCGCTTCGGCCGAAGCGTGGACCGACTATGCCGTCTCGATGGAGCAGGCCGGCGCCGCGGCGCTGGAGCTGAACATCTTCCTGCAGCCGACCGACCGTCACCGTTCGGCGCAGGAGCTGGAACAGGAGTACGCCGACGTCGTACGCCGCGTGGCCGAGGCCGTGAAGATTCCCGTGTCGGTGAAGCTTCCCATGCGCCTGACCAACGTGCTGGCCGTGGCCGATTCGCTGCTGGCGCGCGGCGCCCGCGGCGTGGTGATGTTCAACCGCTTCTTCGAACCCGATATCGACGTGGAGCGCATGACCTTCGTGAACGGCGATCCGTTCAGCGAGCCGGCCGAACTGCGCAACGTACTGCGCAGCGTGGCGCTCTGCACGACGGCCGTGCCGCAGCTCGACGTCTCCGTATCGACGGGCGTGCACGACGGCGAAGCGGCCGTGAAGGCGCTGTTGTGCGGCGCGAACGCCGTGCAGATCTGCTCGGCGATCCACGAGCAGGGCTACGGCGTGATCGTGGACATCAACCGCTTCATCGACCTGTGGGCCGAACGCCACGGCTTCGGGTCGCTGGCCGAGTTCCGCGGGAAGATGAATTACGGCAATGCCGAAAGCGACGTCTACCAGCGCGTTCAATACATGAAATATTTCCCGCACGACGCCGAATAGCGGCGCGCGGAACCGATCTGAGAAGGTGCGTCCCGGAGACCGTTGCGGTCTCCGGGACGTCTCTTTTCGGGCCGTTCCCGCCGCCGGGGCATGCGGAGCGGATTTTTTCATTCGTCAGGCAAAAACATCTTTTGCGGGTTACGTATTCGGAGCCGGATATGTGTTCTTAATATAGGCGTCGTTACGGCGGCGCCCCTGAACCGACCGAAACTCAACAAACCTTAAAATTAAAACGAATGAAAAGAATCTTGACTCTGATGTTCGCCGCTGCGACCGTTTTCGCTTACGGATGCAGCGACAACTTCGACGATTCGGCCCTGTGGAAGGACATCGACGGGATGTACAAGAGCCTCAACGAACTCAAGGCTCAGGTCACGACGATGCAGCAGCAGCTCGACGCGCTGGCCGCAGTCGTCAGCGGCGGTGCCGTCACCTCGATCACGCAGGATGCCGACGGGCACTATGTCCTCAGCTACAAGGATGCCGACAACGTGGAGCACACGATCGACATCGCGACCATGGACGACGCCAATACCCAGCCGATCATCGGCATGAAGGCCGACGGCGAAATCTACTATTGGACCGTCACCACGGGCGGCAAGACCTCGTGGCTGCTCGATACCGACGGCGCCAAAATTCCCGTTACGGGCCGTACGCCCGAAATCGGCGTAGACGATCAGGGTTATTGGACGCTCTTCGGCAAGCGGATAACCGACGCGTCGGGCAATCCAGTGAAGGCCGAGGGCAAGAGCGCTTCGGTGATCACCAAGGTCGAAATGAAGGACGACGGCACGGTGGTCTTCACGCTGGGCGACGGCGTGCAGGTCACGGCGCAGGTGCAGAACGGCTTCAATGTGCTGCTGAGCGTCGAACCCCGGACCGTGGTGACCGACGTCGCGCAGCCGCTCGTGATCACCTATACGCTCGTGGGCGAGACCGAAACTTCGGTGCTGACCGTCGAGAAGGCCGAAGGACTCGCGGCCAAACTCGATGAACAGGCCAAAACCATTACCGTGACCTTCCCCGACGGCTTCGAGGAGGGCCGTTTGGTCGTGATGTTCTACGACGGCGCGGACAACGTGATTATCAAGCCGCTGATCTTTACGACGATGGAGGGCGCGCCGACGGGCATCCGCAACGCCGACGACCTCAAGGCTTTCGCCTCGGCGGTCAATGCCGGCAAGAGTCTGGCCAAATATACGATCGACGGCGAAGTCTGCCTGATGAACGACATCGACATGGCGGGTACGGACTGGAGCGATTATGTGATCGGCGGAGTCGTAACTCCCAGCACCGCCGATGCGAACAAGGCTGTCACCTATGCAATGGGTGAAAATGTCTTTAATAAAGTGTTCAACGGCAAGAACTTCGCGCTGAAGAACGTCGATTGGACCTTCGACCTTGCGGATGGCAACGTCGCCCACGGTCTCTTCTCGGCCCTCGGCGCCGACGGCGAAATCAAGAACCTCACCATCGAAGGCGTCATCCGTCTGACGGGCGCGGCTCCGCAGGGTGCGGCGATCGGCGCTTTCGTCGGCTATGCCGAAGGCAAAATCACCTCCTGCACCAATAAGGCCGCGATCGCATTCGCGGGCAGCGACGCTGCCAACATCTCGGTATGTCTGGGCGGCATCGCCGGATATCTCCAGAACGCGACGCTGACGCACTGCGTCAACGACGGTGCGCTGACCTGCGGCACGATCGCCAACACGGGCAACGGCTCCAATTCGGGATTCCATCAGGGCGGCATCGTCGGTTACATGAAGACCTCGTCCCTGACCGAATGCACCAACAACGGCGCCCTGAGCGCTCCGTCGGGACGCGGCGGCGGCATCGTGGCCGTGGCTACCAGCGGTCAAGTGACCGCATGCGTCAACAACGGGAAGGTGCAGGACGACGTGAACGGTATTTTCGGCGCCAATCCGGGCTATAAGCGCATGGGCGGACTCGCCGGCGGCGCTTCGGCCGACGCCGCGTTCACTTCGTGCATCAACAACGGCGACGTCTTCTCGCAGCTGGGCTGCCGCACAGGCGGCTTCGTCGGCCATAACGAGGCCAAGATCACCAAGTGCGAGAACAAGGGCGTCATCCTTTCGGACCACACGCTGTCGGGGACCAATTACCACGGTTCGGGCTGGGCGGCAGGCTACAACAAGAGCGCCGACCTGATTACCGAATGTGTGGTCGGCGGCCGCGTGGGCGACTATACCGCATACAAGGACAATCCGCAGTCGGCTCCCGAAGCGACCTATGCCATGGCGATCGTACACGGAAAATTCGATCCGACGCTCAACGGCCTGAGCGACCAGTACGAGGAGTTCTACGACTGGGAGGTGAAGGCGGAGACGCAGCTGGCCGAGGGTGTGAAGTTCTACCACTACGCGATGAAGAATTTCGCCCAGAACGTCTACGTCGTCGAGGCCGACCTGACCAATCCCAACGTGGTGCTCGAAACGGTCATGGCCGACGAACTCTGTCTCAACCCCAATGCCAACAACAACTCGAACAACGGCAAGAAACTGCGCGAAACGCTCTCCGAGACCTGTACGCGCCGCCGCGCCGAGGGCCGCAACATCGTTGCCGGCATCAACACGGGCTTCTTCAATTCGCACGACGGTTTCCCGCGCGGATTCCACATCGAATACGGCGAACCGGTCTTCATCAACAACCCGACCGTGCGCCAGTCGCTTTCGAACCACCGTCCCGGCTTCACCTTCTTCGAGGACCGTACCGTCAGCTTCGACAACCGCAGCTTCACGGGCTATCTCAAGGTGAACGATACGGACTATGAATACTACTCGGTGAACGATACGATCGTCCGGCTCAACAACACCGACGGTTACGACGCCAATCTCTATACTTCGCGCTTCCGAAAGGAGCCGCATCCGGGCATCTACAATCCGGTGGGCAGCGATGCGCTCTTCGTCGTGGGCCGCTGCTCGCAGCAGATGACCGTCAACGACGGCTGGTTCGACGCGACGGTCACGGCGATCGTGGACGGCCGCAACGGAGCCTCGGTCGAGGTGCCGTTCGTGAGCGAAAAGACCGACTGGGTGCTTCAGGTGACGGGCGAAAAGGCTGCGGCGCTGGCTGCGGCGCTCAAGGTGGGCGACGCTGTTCGGATCAACGCCAATGTGTCTATCGGCAGCGTCTCCAAACAGATTATCATGCACAACTCCAGCATGTACCGCTTCCTGAACGGCGGCAACTGGAATGCGGTGAACGACGCGACGCTCATGCCGGCCACCTGCATCGGAGCCGATCAGGCCGGCACGACCGTCAAGCTGGTCTGCGTGGACGGCCGCACGAGCATCGACACCGGCATGAACTACTGGCAGCTTTACATGACCATGAAGAAACTGGGGCTTCACAATGCGATCCGTTTCGACGGCGGCGGCTCCACGACGTTGTGGAAATGGGAGAACGGCGCCGGTGCGATCGCCAACAGGCCCTGCGACTCGAAGGGCGAGCGCAGCTGCATGAACTACATGCATGTCAGGATCAAGTAGCAAGGAACCCATAAACGACTAAATGAACAGAACGATGAAAAAGATATTGAATACGATCTTCCTCGCTACATTCCTGTTTGCAGCGGCATGCAGCGACGGATACGACGATACCCGTATCAAGAAGGACCTCGACGACGTGGGACAGATTCTCGATGAACTGGAACAGGCCGTGGACGGACTCCGTACGCAGATGGACGCGCTCACGCAGCTGATAAACAGCTCGTTCGTGTCGCTCATCTCGACCGATGCCGAAGGCAACTACGTCATCACCTACATCGACCGCGGCGGGGAGAGCCGCACGCTTACCCTCGCCACCCAGAAAGAGGTCGTCACCCTGCCGATCGTCGGCATCGCCAAGGACGAGGACGGCGTGTGGTACTGGCGCCAGACCTCCGACAACGGCGAGACCTACGAATGGATACTCGTGGACGGCGAGAAGGTTCCCGCAGGCGGTGAGAAACCCGAAGTGGGCATCGACGCCGAGGGCTTCTGGACGGTGAACGGCAAGCCGATCACCGACGCCAAGGGCAACAAGGTGCTGGCCGACGACGTCAGCAACATCCTCTTCAAAGAGGCTTACGTGGACGAAAAGACCGGCGAAGCCGTCTTCATTCTCGCCGACGGCACCGAACTGCGCCTGCAGATGTTCGAGGCGCTGTCCGTTTCGTTCGACTCGCCGACCTACACGGCCGTTCCGGACTATGCCTCGAAAGTGAAGATCAGATACACCGTAGGCGGTTCGCAGGCGGAAGGCGCGCTGGTGGATATCTTTACCGCCTATAACGTCGACGCCGAGATCGACGAATCCATATCGACGATCACCGTCTCGCTCAAGGAGGGCGCCCAAGAGGGCAATATCCTCGTCATGGCGCACGCCGGGGGCAATACGATTCTCAAACCGCTTTTCTTCACCTACGGCACGGCCGAGATTCAGGACCCGGTTTACAACGGCTCGACGGCCGATATCGTGCTCGAAGGCGACATGACGCAGTTCGAAGTCAAGGTTTCGGCCAGCATCGACTATGAAGTGACGGTCGAGGAGTCGGCGTCCAAGTGGCTCATATACAACTCGACCCGCGCGATGACGACCCTTACGCACGTCTTCACGGCCGATTACTACGAGGATGCGAGCGGCGCGCTCCGCACGGGCGAAATCCGCTTCTCGAATGCGCTTTACGACATCTCGGCGGCAATCGTCGTCAAGCAGTCGCCCAAGATTCCCGAAGGCGGCGGAGGCGGCATCTCGACCGCGGCCGACCTCATGGGCTTCGCCGCGGCGGTCAATGCCGGAGCCAGCACCGCACGCTGGGAGAACGAGGCGGGCGAAGTCGTGCTGCTGAACGATATCGACATGGCGGCCGTCGAGTCGTGGACGCCGATCGGCGGCGTGGATGCCAGCGAGTACAATACGACGACTCCCTACAAGACGGTCAATCCCTTCAAGGGCATCTTCGACGGTCAGGGCTTCGCCGTCAAGAACCTGAACTATACGGCCGACATGTCCACCGGCAAGTGGGGCTACGCGTTCTTCGGCTCGCTCGACGGGGCTACGGTCCGCAACCTGACGCTGGGCGATCCCGACACCGACATCACGTGGACCTTCACGGGCGACGCCCCGAAGGCGACGAGCGTCGCGTCGCTGGCCGTCTATGCGGTCAACTCGACGATCGAATCGTGCACCAACTACTACAACATCGACTTCGCCGGAGACAGCGGTTCCGAAGTGCTCTGCGTGGCTTCGGGTCTGGTCGGCGTGATGAAGAACTCGACCATCGGCGGCCGCGCCAAGTCGCTGGGATGCGCGAATTACGGGTTCGTACGCACGGGCAAGATCACCAACAACGGCAACGGCGGCAACGGCATGCAGACGGCCGGTATCTGCGGCTTCATGGCCAAGGACCAAGGCAACCTGATTCAGTTCTGCGTCAATTACGGACACATCAGCTGCCCGACGGGCCGCACGGGCGGTCTGGTCGCTACGCTGATGAACGGCAACGTGAAGAATTCGGACAACCGCGGTACGGTCGAGGACGACATCGTCGGCAAGTTCGAGGGAGCGGCTGCGCAGAATTCCTACAACAGCAAGCGTATGGGCGGCCTGATCGGCGGTACGGACGACCTGAAGAAGGTGCTGACGGCGACCGTGGAGAGCTGTACCAACTACGGCAACGTGTTCACCCATATCGGATGCCGCACGGGCGGATTCATCGGCCACTCCAACATCCGGATCATCGGCTGCGCGAATCAGGGCGCCATTCTGGGCGACGTCTACAATTCCGACCACGGTCCGGCATGGGCCTGCGGATATTCGGGCCAGTCGAGCGGCGAGTGGGTCAACGTCAGCAGCTGTACGATGGGCGGATACGTGGGCAGTTACACCACCTACAAGGACAATCCGACTTCGGCGCCTGCCGCGACCGTTCACAATGCGTTCTCGTACAAGAACGACGAGTACTACGATCCGACGATAAACAACTAAAAGGCTGTAATCCAGAAAAACGGAACGACAATGAAAAAGATACTGAATATCATCATACTATTTGCGGCCGTGGTCTTCTGCGGTTGCAGCGACTTCGACGATTCGGAGCTGCGCGGCCGGATCGACGGCTACAAAAACCGGATCGAAGCCCTGAAAGCCAAGGCCGAGACGCTCGGCAAGCAGCTCGCGGACCTGAGCTATCTGACCAACGGCAACGTCATCACCACCGTGTCGCAGGACGCCGACGGGAAATACGTCGTCACCTACAAGGACAACAAGGACGTCGAACATACGGTCGTGCTGGCGACGATGGACGACATCGTCGACGTGCCGATCATCGGCGTGAAGCTCGACGAGAACGGCGTCTATTACTGGACCAAGTGCATCGACGGCGAAATCACGTGGCTGACCGACGACGACGGGGAGAAGTTCCCCGTGAGCGGCTACACGCCGACGATTTCGGTCGATGCCGACGGCTGCTGGACCGTGGACGGCGTGCAGATACTCGACGCTTCGGGCAACCCGATCAAGGCCACGACCGACGCCACGTCGGTATTCCGCTCTGCGGAGCTGGACGGCGACGGCAATTTCAGCCTGACGCTCGGCGACGGAAGCACGATCACCCTGCGGGTTTTCAACTCGCTCAACCTCAAGCTGGACGCGATGCCGGTTACCACCGTCGCAGACCCTTCGAAGAGCATTACGGTATCCTACGAGCTTTCGGGCGAGGCTAAGGAGACGGCCATCGTGGCCGTCGCCAAGGCCGAGGGGCTTGACGCCGTGATAGACCGCGACGCGAAGACGGTGACGGTTTCGTTCGACGCTTCGTTCTCGCGCGGTACGGTTATCGTCATGGCCTACGATCTGGCCGACAACGTGATCGTGAAGCCGCTCTTCTACAAGGCCGCGACGCTCGGTACGGTCGCCATTTCGACGCCCGACCAGCTGGTCGCTTTCGCCGCGGCGGTCAATGCCGGCGGCGAGGAGGCGGCCGCCAAAGCCGTGCTGACGCAGGATATCGACATGAAGGACGTGGCGTGGACCCCGATCGGAAACGGCGCCTATACGACGGCCAACGCGATGATGGGACCGGCGTTTCAGGGCACCTTCGACGGACAGGGCCATGCGGTCAGGAATCTGAAGATCGTCGTTCCGGCCGACGCTGCGGCGGGTTCGGCTTGGGGACTCTTCGGCGTGCTGAAGGGCGCCACGGTCAGGAACCTTGCCATCGGCGAAGGCTCGTCGGTCGTTTCGACCGCGGCCGCGATGACGGCCGTGGGAGCCGTGGCCGGATATGCCTATGAAGCCACGATCGAGAATTGCGAGAACCGTGCGGCGATCGACATTCAGGGCGGCGGGGACAATGTACGCGAATCGGCTGGCGGCATCGTCGGCGCGATCTGCGCCAACGAAAATGACAGTCATATCCTCTCCTGCACCAATTACGGCAAGATTACGTCGAAGAACAGTGTGAACACCAAGAACGGAGCCACGGGCTTCTCGATCGGCGGCATCGTCGGTTTCGCCGACGCTTCGACGACCACCGAACGCTACAACAACGTCGTGGGGTGTGTCAACGAAGGGGCGATAGATGCGCAGGCGACCCGTACGGCGGGTGTCGTCGCCACGATGAACAAATACACGAAGCTCGAAAACTGCGCGAACAATGCGGCGGTGACCTGCAGCGACGTGACGGCTTCGAACAGCCGCGTGGCAGGCATCGTGTCGGCCATGGGCGGCCACACCTACCTCACATCGTGCGTCAATAACGGCACGGTCGCTTTTGCCGTTGCGGGCGATACGACGCACGGCTATGCCGCGGGCATCGCCGGCCAGACCAACGACAACAATACGGCCATCGACGGCTGCGAGAACTACGGCGCCGTACTCTCCGACATCATCAATGCCGCGGCGAACAAGTACATCGGCATCGTCTGCGCCAACACCAACAAGAAGACCATCGCGATCCGCAACTGCAAGATCGGCGGCCGGATAGGTCCCTTCTCGGACGGCCAGCAGGGCGCGACGGAGATTACGGAGCAGAATTTCGAACAGTATATCTATTTCACGCTCACGGGCGGCGGCGTGCCGACGCTGGAGAACAACAGCTTTTCGGGCGGACCCGCCAAGCCGGGCATTGCGACGGTCGAGGACCTGACGGCTTTCCGCGACGCGGTCAATGCGGGCGAAAGTACGGCGCAGTGGGAGGATGCCGGCGGCGTGGTGTCGCTGCTCGGCGATATCGACATGAAGGACGTCGCCGGCTGGACGCCGATCGGCAACGCCTCCTATAAATGGGAAAAGAACCTGCTGACTATCGAGGGCAACGCCTTCAAGGGCACCTTCGACGGGCAGGGATATGCGCTGAAAAACCTGAAACTCGCCTACGGGGGCAGTGCGGCCAATACGGCTTACGGACTGTTCGGCGTGCTGGACGGCGCGACGGTGCGCAACCTGACGGTCGGTGCGGCCTTGGGCGATGCGAGCGCATTGAAAGTCACCGCTTCGGGCGGCACGGCCGAGGTAGGCGTGATCGCCGGCGTATGCCGCGATGCGAACGTCTCCGACTGCGTCAATTATGCGAAGATCGAATACGACGGCACCAGCGCCGCGCGTGTTTCGGCGGCGATGGTGGGCTTCATCTTCAGCGAAACGGAGGGCACGAAGCTCGAACGCCTGCAGAATTACGGCGCGGTGGAGGCCGATACCCACGGCAATTCGGCCAACGGAGCCGGCGCGGCGATCCACATGGCGGGCATCTGCGGCTTTGCGACGGGCAACGCGACCAACAAGATCTGCAACGACATCGCTTACTGCGACAATTACGGCAATATCACCTCTAACTCGGCGCGCTCTTCGGGCATCGTCGCCGCGGCGAATAACTACACGCGGATCAACTCCTGCGTGAACCACGGCAACCAGCTCAATTCGTGCGGTACGACGGGCCGTCTGGGCAACATCACCTGCATCACGGGTACGGGATGCTCGATGACCGACTGCATCAACAACGGCAATCTCGTCTCGACGGGCGGCGCCCGCTGCGGCGGTCTGCTCAGTCTGGCCAACCATGCGACCAACTCGTTCAGCGGGTGCGCCAATTACGGCGAGATCCTCACCGACGACGCCAACCGCGGCGTGTTCTTCGGCTACAGCGCCTATGCGACCAGCTGGATCAACTGCATCGCGGGCGGCAAGGTCGGGGTTTACAACGGCGGAACCGCGGTTTACGATTCGTACGGCGAAAACGAGCAGGTGCGTTATCTGGGCGTGCAGAAATCTACCGATCCGATCAACGCGGACAACATTACCTACATGATCGGTTCGAGTTCGGGCGGTTCGGGCGGCGGCGACGATGTAGAGCCGACGCTGCGCATCCTCTTCATCGGCAACAGCTTTACCAAGGACGCCGTCGAACACCTCCCGAAGATGGTCTCAGCCGCCGACATCCCGACGCTGAAGATGGTCCATCTCTATTAATGCGGTCGTACGATTCCCTATTATGCCGTCGGATATGTGACATAGTACGACTATACCT
>ERZ779626.523-NODE-523-length-22383-cov-5.460543_pt1 | contig 22383 bp, 15 predicted proteins | sample MGYA00514209_ERZ779626 | MGnify/ENA primary metagenome ERZ779626 (study PRJEB29562, sample SAMEA4376713) | mouse gut metagenome | isolation source: Cecum | study: EMG produced TPA metagenomics assembly of the A DSS colitis mouse model was used to assess the...
CCACAAATCCATGTGAAAGGGTTATTCTTTTTATTAAAAACTTTCAACTCTCAAGATTATATAAATATGGTGGCTTATGGTTGGATGCTGATGTTTTGGTGTTGGATAAGCTGCCTAATGAGTGTTGGGAACTTCCTTTGTATACCTGGCATTTTGATATGACGCTTTTTGCGTCGGAAACGTTGTGGATTATTGGCTTTTTTGCGGCTAAACAAGGCAGTATTCTATGCAAGTTTGTAATGGAAGCATTTTTGTATTATTTTTCCATTTTTGATAGGATCAACTATTATCTTATGATGGACTTTTTTATATCAATCTGTACTAAGGAGATTCCAGGGATATTAGAACAATTCCAGATGATTCCATATAATAATGAGATGGCCATGCGTTTGATTCATCATCTCCATGAGCCTTTTTCTGATGAAAAATTTAGAGAATATTGTGAAGGATCATTTTTGCAGGTGCTTACCTGGAAGGAGAGTGGTTACGAGAATGATTCTGTTTTTCAAAATATAATACGTACCTATGTTCCGCGTTAGCAGACCAGAAGGATTGGTGCACTAATTTTTTTGGCTTCTGATGGAACATCAAATCTGGTATTGGAGAGGCAGGAAAAACGCAATGAGAATACCTGTAGTTTTTGCAACGGATGAAAATTATATTTTTTACACCTGTACAGCCATTACTTCTCTGGCGCAAAGCGCCGGCCCGGATACGGAATATGACGTTTTTATATTAACTTCGCCCGATTTTCCTTCCGGAAGCATAGTGGAGGAGACAGGGCACAGGTATTCTAACATAAATGTTACTATTATGCGGGTAAATCCACAGCTGTTTGAAAATGTGGTGATTCATAATGGGCATGTGACCAGGTCCACTTTTTACAGGCTTTTACTAAGCGACATGTTGGAGGAGGAGCGATGTATTTATCTGGATTCGGATATTTGTGTTACGGATGACCTGCAGGCTTTATTCCAAACGGAGCTGGACGAATATTACGTGGCGGGATGCAGGGATATCTGGATCGACCTTCTTCCGCAGGATATATACGAGAGAAGAAGAAACCGGGCGGGACTGCCTTCTCTTCAGGGCTATATCAATGCCGGGGTATTGTTGATGAATCTGAAAAAAATCCGGGAAGACGGAATGGACCGGGTGTTCATGCAACATTTAAATCGGGACTATGAGTATGAGGATCAGGATATTATCAACGTGTGCTGCTATGGCTCCATTTGTCATTTGCCTGCAAGATGGAATATATTTACATTGTTTTTAGGGCAGATTGATACACTTAGGGAAAATGGGATCAGTGAAACGGCAATCAGAGAACTTCAGGAGAGGAAAGGGATTATTCACTACGCCACACCATTTATCAGGCCTTGGGAACATACCTTATATTGGGCAAACGGGCAGTGGTGGAAGATTGCGGAACAATGGAAAGAGACGGAGTACTACAGGCGGCTGCGGGAAAAGGTATTGGAGCGGGAGAGAACGGAACGCTGGAGCTATTGCCTTGAACGGTGTGCAGAATATGGAAAAATCGTAATTTTCGGGTTTACCGGGTTCGGATGTGAGGTTTGTGAGTGGCTGCTGAGAGGGCGTGTGGGAGGAACGCTGTTGTTCTGTGATAATGACCCGGAGAAAAGCCGCTTTACATATAAAGGGATTGGGGTGGTTTCGTTGACGTCTGTCGATAAAAGAGGTACACTATTTATCAACGTGAGTCAGCGCCGAAGCTTGGAAGTTCAACAGGAATTGCTGGAGCAGGGAGTGAAGAAGGAAGATATCCTTTTTTGCTCCCGGAATAAACCGGATGGATATTACAGATATCTGGACAGCCGGTATTATATGGAGGAGCTAAGAGATATTTTCCTTCGGGAACGAGGACCGGGACTGGGGGAATTTCAAGAAGATCTGACATTTATGAGAGAGCTGTTGTCTACAGATTTGCAGTATCAGGCGCTGAATGACAGATATCACATGAAGGAGTGGCTGCTTAGGAGCGGCTGCTGACGGAGGAAGAATCATGCCGAAGATTTCAATTATTGTTCCGGTGTATAACGTTGAGACTTTTTTGAGGCAATGCCTGGACAGTCTGCTGGCACAGACATTTACGGATTATGAATTGATCTGTATTAACGATGGGTCCACAGATTCGTCGCTTGCAATATTAGAGGAATATGCGGCGGCAGATTCCCGGATCCGTCTGTTCAGCAAGGAGAATGAGGGGTATGGAAAAACCATGAACCTGGGACTGGCACAGGCCAGGGCTCCTTATATCGGGATTGTGGAGAGCGATGATTTTGTAAAAAAGGAAATGTTTGAAAAGCTTTATGAGGCGATGCAGACATATCGTGCAGATCTTGTGAAGTGTAATTTTTATAAGTATACCACAGAGGATGGTGAAAATGTCGATTACAGCCGGGAATATCAGGAAGAGATTCTTGAGAGGGTGGTGGAGCCCATCGATTATCCTGCGCTTTATAGTGCGCATTCCAGCATTTGGGCGGCATTGTATGATAAACGCTTCCTGGAGAATAATTCCATTTGGTTTAACGAGACGCCGGGAGGTTCTTTTCAGGATATATCGTTTCAATTCAGGGTGCTGAGCAGCGCAAGGAGAATGGCGGTGATCAGGGATGCTTTGCTGTATTATCGTACAGACAATATGATGTCTTCCGTGTATTCACCTTACAAAATATATTGTATTTGCGACGAAATACATTTGATAGAGCAGTACATAAGAGAGCAGCCGGCAGAACGGCAGCGCAGGCTGTGGCCCTTGGCGATGCGGAGAAAATATTATGATTACAGGTGGAACTGGAGGCGGCTTTCTCCGGTGTTTCAGTATGCATTTTATGAAAAAATGACGGCAGAGCTGAAAGCCGATTACGAGGCGGGAGCCTTTGAAAATATTTTGTGGAATACACCGGCTGATCAGGCGGAGTTTGAGAAGATGATGAAGGATCCCATGGCGTTTTTTCTGACTGTTGCGGATGGATTTCGTGACACACGCGTGGATATGGCAGATACAAGAAATCGGGAACTGGGACGGATCGGCTTTTTGCATGTAGTCCAGGGGGCGGATTCCATTGTGATATATGGCGCCGGAAAGACAGGCAGGTATGTGGCAGAGCGCTTGACAGCACATGGAATTCCGAAGAAAAAGCTGTGTTTCGCAGTGACGGATCTTCAGGGTACGGCGGAGACTGTGGACGGCATTTTGGTGCATAAGATTGACGAGGCAGTGGAAGGGCAGAGAGACCGGCTGATCCTGGTGGCGGTGAAAGGGGAGAAGCAGGTGCTGATGCTGAACAGGCTTCGGTATCTTGGATGTAAGAATGTGATTTTGGCGGACAATGATATAATATCCTATTTACAGGAAGCAGAGGTGCAGGCTGATGAGCGCGGCATATGAGGCTTTTATACAAAGAATGAAGAAGGCTGGATCGGTAAGGGTATATGGCGCCGGGAAGTTTGCCAGGTCTTTATACCTATTGCTTGCCAGAGTGGGAGTCGCTGTAGAGGCTTTTGTGACGGCGGAGCCTGAACGGAATCCTTCTGAATTTTGCGGCAGGCCTGTTTGGGGCTTGGAGGAGAACAAAGCGACGCAGAATAAGACCAGATTTCTGGTGGTGGGATTGGAGCAAAAACCTAATCTGAAAGAGGCAGTTAACATGCTCCTTGCCAGACAGACGGAAAATATCGTTATGATTTCACCGGATATTGTCAATGAGATTTACTGCAATTTTATTATGGACGGGACTTCTGCAGAGGCATTATGCGATGGGCTGAAGCAGGAAAGACAGGTAATCTTATATGCAAATGACGGAGACATCAGATATGTGTTCCGTTACTTCCAGGCCGAGGGGGTCCGTATCCATGCCGTGTGCACTGATTTGCAGGAGCTTCCCCAGTGCCTTCAGGAGGAAGAACTGGAGATACTGTCGTTAAGTCAGCTGGATCACATTGACAAAAACAGTACCATCGTACTGACCATGGGAGAACCGACCTGGCAGAGAGCATATATCAATCCGCTGCGTAAAAAGGGATTTGAAAGAATCGTGTTGATTTCAAAGGAGTTAAAAGAGAAGTTTCGCGAAGAACATGCAAGTGTAATTTGGGAGGCGGGAAGCGGAGGCCGATATCGCGTAATCTGCGCACCGGATGCTGAAAAGGGACACCACATAATTCAAAGGGATGTGGAAGGACATTTGTTTCGATGGCGTATTCCGGAGTGGGATCAGGCTGTTTACGGAGCAAGGCAGGTGGAGGCCGTCAGAAAGGATGAGATATATAAGGGATATTTAAGCCAGTATCCTGGATTTTGTTATTATTCCTGTGATGAAGCTCCCCTTTGCGAGATATGGGAGGGAAGTGCGGGGGTCAGCGTGTATATGGCCAAGTTTCATGGGGACAAAAAGACGAAGCAGGCGGCGCTGCCGGATTGGGTGATTCCGATTCAGGCGGGGGCGGCGCTGACGGACCAAAGGGTGGCGGCTCTTTGTGATAATACAGGCGATCATATTTCCGGAAAGAATGGAGATTACTCGGAAGGAACCGCATTATATTGGGTTTGGAAGAATACGCAGGGTCAGGAGTATGTAGGATTATTTCATTACAGACGGCAGATGACCATGGATTTGGACAGTCTGCAGGTTTTACGGAACTATGATGTGTTGCTGACAGTTCCCACTTATGTGTCCATGTGCATAAAGGATTTCTTTTGCGGCGACTATATCTTGGAATATGACTGGAACCTGATGATGCGGTTTATCGGGGAATATGACCAGGCATATTATGAAACAGCGTTAGCTTATGAAAAAGCCCACTGCTATTTTCCTTGCAATATTTTTATTATGAAGCGGAAATATTTTGACGAGATGTGTTCTTTTATTTTTGGCATCACGGAAAAGGTGGACGCTTTTTATCAAAATATGGGGTTAGTCCGCAAGGACCGTTATATGGGCTTTCTGGTGGAGAATCTGTTGTCCATTTATATAATGCATCATGGCAGCAGGCTGAAGGGAGCTTATATGGACATGAAATATTATGCCCCCCTGGAGGATTAGGGAGTTGAGAAAAACATGATATATAGTTTTGATGTTTTCGACACACTGATAACAAGAACCACGGCTTCTCCCCTGGGGATTTTTGCCCTCATGCAGGAGCGTTTGCAGCGGGAGAGGGCGGAGAACGGTCTGGAAGACTATGTGATCGATAATTTTTATGAGCTGAGACGCCACGGAGAGACTCTGATCCGGAAATCCGGTTATTTTCAGCGGAAGGAAGAGGTGACGCTGGAGGAGATTTACCAGGCTGTGTCTGTGTGCGGGTGTCTGAAGGAAGATCAGATCGAGTATTTGTGCCGCATGGAAGAAGAGCTGGAGATTGCCAATGTGAGAGGGATTCCTGCAAACATCCGCAGGCTGAAGGGGTTGCTTGAGCGGGGAGAGAGGGTCATATTGGTTTCTGACATGTATTTGTCGCCGGATATTATACGGAAAATGCTGTTGCAGGCCGATGCGGCGCTGGCGGAGCTGCCTTTGTACGTATCCTCTGCCTATGGCAGGCGGAAGACCACGGGAAATTTATATCGAACGGTACAGCAGGCAGAGGGCGTCAGCTTTAGCGACTGGGTGCATATTGGGGACAATCTGCATCAGGATATAGAAGTGCCGTATAGTCTGGGAATTCAGGTGGAATGGTGGAAGCGGCCTGAACTTTCGAAGCTGGAAGCGGAGCTGGTGGAGGCCCGGGGAGATGACGGCAGGCTTCAGCTGATGATCGGAACGGCGCTGGGAGTGCTCCGGGAAATGGGAGAGGCAGGCGCAGGGAAAGAGAATGGAGCAGCCGGAGAGGTTACGGAAGCCGAAGGGAGCAATGAAGCCAGAGAGGCAGAGGAAGCCGGAAGGAGCGGTGAAGTTGCTGACGCCTATGAGATTGGGTGCCGGTATGCCGGGCCGGTGTTGTACAGTTATGGCGAATGGATTGTAGACCAGGCCGTGAAAAAAGGAATTAAAAGGCTGTATTTTATCGCCAGAGATGGTTACCTGGTAAAAAAAATTGTGGATGTGATCCTGAAAAAGGAAGGAACCGATATTAAAACGCAGTATATTTACGGCTCCAGAAAGGCGTGGCGGATGGCGTCCCTGTCAAAGGATCACTATAATTTGTATCAGCTGATTCTCTGGTCCCATGTACTGAAAATAAAAACGCTGTGGGATCTGGCGGGCGTACTGCATGTACCCTTGGAGAAGCTGTATGATTTTCTTCCGGGAGTTTACAAAAAGAGGCGTCAGAATGAGAATATATCCAATCAGGAGCTGGAATATATTGTCAAAAGATTATCCCAAGATGATGTTTTTCGGGAGTTTCATTTAAAGCAATTGGAAGGGGAGCGCAGTCTGGCTGTTCGATATCTGACCCAGGAGGTGGACATGTCGGACGATGATTTTGCTTTTGTGGATGTGTCGGGCGGAGGGCTTACCCAAGGCTGTCTGAAGGAGCTGATAAAGGATGAATATCCCAAATCCATCCATACCTTTTTCTTTAAAATCGACAGAGTAAATCTGGTGAAGAACTCTTTGACAGACACATTTATGCCCGGTTTTCTGGAAAACAATCTGGTGATTGAGATGATGTGCCGCGCGCCTCACGGTCAGACCTGCGGGTATGAGCTTAAAGGAGGGAAGGCGGTTCCTGTGCTGGAGGACACGGAAAGCCGGGGGCTGATGAGACATGGCTTTGCCGATTATGAGAGGGGAATTCTGGATTTCGCCGGGAGAATGAAAGATATCTGCCGGGAAAGGGGGATTCGGATTGCATCCATGAGGAATGTTTTGTCTTATCTGGAGCATATCGCCGGGCAGCCCTCGAAGCAGGTTCTGGAGTATTTTGCATCCATGCCCAGCAATGAGACAGGGCGGGGAACCCAGGCAGTAGAGTATGCGCCCAGACTGACGGAGGAGGAAATCCGGCAGTTATTTTTGGTGCGCACCAGCGAGCCGGTTGAGGTGTTTTACAAGGGAACAGATTTGAATTATTCTGTTATGAGAGCCAGTGAATCGGAGAGGGAATTGATTCAACAGTGTAAAAAAGAACACGGCAAAATCTTAGGCCGGCTGGCACGGCAGAAGAAGGAGCGGGAGGATAAGGCGCTTCGGGAGCGCTGGGGCAGGGCGGCTTTCTATCCTGTGCGGCTTTTGGAGGAGAGAGTCGTTATCTACGGAGCAGGAAAGTTTGGGCAGGATCTGTACCGCAGGCTTTCCGGGGATCCGGAGCATCAGGTGGCGCTGTGGGCAGACAAAAATGCCGCCGCCTGCAGGAGGCAGGGGCTGGAATGCGTGCGTGAATCAGCTGACATCGGAAGCGTACTCTATGACCAGATCGTGATTGCCGTCATGGATGAGGAGACAGCCTTGGAGATCCGAAGGGAGCTTGAGGGGCAGGGGATTGCACCGGAAAAAATTATCTGGCTGAAGCCCTATCAGCAAAGGAATTGGCTGACGGAGTGGTATGTAAAGGGAATTGGGTGAAGGGCAGAGAAAAGCATTTGACAATAATGGTCTGGCGCAGTAGACGGTATAACAGTCTATTGCGTTGGACAATTATACATTTTGTCAATTGGCATCCGAAGAGATGCGCTATGCGGCCTCTTATGAAGAGCGCAGGCAGTCTCGGGTTTTGCGTGCAAAATGCGCACGAAAATACCTCACGGCCCCTACCCGTGAAAAGTAACGGAAGCTTAGCCGATTTCTACAGTTTTTTAAAATAGCACTTGTGTACGGCGTGATTCTATGATATATTCATTTCATCAAATTCTTTTTATTAGCTGATTTCTGTCGCGTGTTGCGGGATCATATCAGTTCTAAGAGGTTCCAATTCCGGCTTTTCGCCAAAGACTCAAGACTTAACTAAACATGAAAATGGCAGGTGGAAAGCACTTTTTCTTCCTGCCGCAAGGGGGTATTACCCGGGAGGAGGAAAATGGGAAAAACAGACAAAGAAATGAAAGCGTATTTCTCTGATAACAGAAGATATGCGGATCTGTGGAATGGCGGTTTATTCCAGGGGAGACAGTTGATATGCCCCGAAGATCTGCAGGAAACCCCGCCGGCAGTTTTTTGTGCTGAGGAAGGGGTGGAGAACAGCAGTGACCTGGCCATGAAACAGTTTCAGGGGAATCAGGTATTGGCTCTGTGGCTTCTGGAAAACCAGGAGACAACAGATTTCAGTATGCCGGCCAGAGTAATGGTGGCGGAGGCGCTTCAATACAGCAGACAGCTCCGGGACATTCGAAAAAAGAATCAGCGTAAGTACCAGCAGTCCCGCAGGAAAAATGCGAAATGCAGACGCCCATATTACAAAAACAGCGGCGAGTTTTTATACCGTTTCCGCGCCCAGGACCGGCTTTTTCCTGTTATTACGCTTGTGGCATATTGGGGTGAAGGCGACTGGGAAGGACCGAAAACTTTGCATGATATGATGGATTTTGGCAGAAATAAAAGCCTGAAGAAGGAACTGCTTCGTTGGTTCCCAATTACCCGCTGCATTTCCTGAACCTGTCAAAGCTGGAGGATTGCAGTTTTTTTCGGACCGAGCTCAGGACATTGCTGGAGTTATACGCCTGCAGAGATGATAAACAGAAATTTATGAATTATTTGAAAGAGCAATATGAATGTCGTCATTTAGATGAAGAAACCTGCCATATTCTTGGCACTATGGTTCATTCAAAGACATTGCAGACATTAAATTTGAAGGAAGGCGAGGAGGAAATTGACGTGTGTAAGGCAATTAATGACTTGATGGAGGACAGCAGAGCTGAGGGTATAATGGAGGGAAAAGCCCTGGGTATGACTGAAGGAAAAGCGGAAGGAAAAGCGGAAAGTCTGCTGCTGCTGCTAAGTGATCTGGGGGAGATTCCGGAGAAACTGAAAACTCGGGTGCTTTCGGAAAAAGATCCGGCGTTGTTGGATCTTTGGCTGGTAGCATCCAGGCGAGCGGAGAGCCTGAAGCAGTTTATTGAAAAGGCAGGGATCAAAGCAGAAGGACAGGGCTATGAAAAAGAGAAGGCTGAAGAAGAGAAAATATTCTTGTAGTTTTCTACACAAAGAATTATTCCCGGCTTCTGGAGGAGTGCCATTTAAAACACCGATGGAATACAGGAAATTTCCGAGGGGGCCCAAGCCAGAACCATGATTCTTGAAGCAGCCAGAGCCATTCCGGTTAAGAACCTGAGCGGATGGCATGCCGCATTGCCATGCCTGTTCGGAGCAGAAACCGGGAGACAATATTACATGCGTCTGAAAGGCAATAAGGAGTATGCGCAGGCATTTTCCGAATATCTGATACCAGACAAGGAAAAGCGAAATGTATATCTCATAGCATTGATCTTCTGGCATGGGCGCCTTGATGTAAGAGCGGCGGAGGAGGCCGCACAGTATTATAAGGCTGTGAAGCCCTTGGTGTCATGTCTGCTTTGGAGAGAATGATATCTGGCAGGGAACCCTGGAATGTCCTTTTTAAAACTCTTTCTTTTGCATAATACCGATGCTGACCCAGAGGGATATCAGCAGAATCACTGTACCGGCAATAAAGCCCACCAGAACCGCGGATGTTGTATTCATTGCAGGAAGCATGTCTGTCAGGGCGGTCAGGTCCAGATTTGCGGCTTTTGTCAGCCTTGCGGCCAGCATAAAGGCAGCCACCAGAAGAAAGCCGATGACGATCATGGCAATACCGCTCTTTTCTGCACCGAATTTTAAATGAAAAGGCACAGAAATGGCGATAAGGACCAGCAGCATAGGAAAAGTGAGCAGGGCGATCATAAGTGTGTCCACAGGAGAGACTGTGCCTTTCACCATTCCTGCGATTATGGCGGCCCCGGAGCCGAACAGCCATCCGCCGCCGCCCACCAGCAGACCGAAGGCATATTTTTCTGCGGCATAGCTTTTCCGGGTGACCGGCAGAGAAAACAGAAATGCATTGCCGTTGTCAAAGTCGTCATAGCTGATGGTATTTCTGGCAAACTGTGAACCTATAAAGGCCAGGTATGCAATAAGAAACGAAGTGTTTTCCAGGTATGCCGTCATGGCAACGGCAATAACGGCGACGATGAGCAGAGAGCTTTTTTGATTCTTTAAAAGCATGAAGTCCTTAATTAATAAACCTTTCATATAGTTCCTCATTTCTGCGCTGTTTTTGCGGCTTTTTCTCCTCGAATCATCATTGTGATGACATTGTCAATTGTTCCTTTTTCGATGACGAGCCCGGGAAAGTTTTCTACATAGTATTGCTTTTGATCTGTGAGGCAGCTGTAGCCGAAGCTTTCTTCCCGGAAGCGCAGGATATATTGCTTATCCATGTGGATGAATTGGCTGGAGTCTGCCTTCAACAGAGCGTAGTGGTCCAGCAGAACATCCGTATCTTCATGCAGAATAATTTTCCCTTCATGAATCATATAGATATCATCGCACAGAGTCTCCAGATCGCCGGAAATATGGGAACTGATTAAAATGGAACGATTGTCATCCTGTTCCATATATTCCCGAAGCATTTCCAGCAGTTCGTCCCGGGCCACCACGTCCAGTCCTGTGGTGGGCTCATCCAGAATCAGCATCCGGGCATTGTGGGAAATAGCGGTGAGCACCTTTAGCTTTGCTTTCATTCCGGTGGAAAATTCTTTGATTTTTTTATCCAAAGGCAGGCAAAATCTTTGAAGATTGGCCTGAAAATCTGTTTTGCTAAAATCGGGATAGAGGCTGGCCAAAATGGGAATGATGTCCCGGATGGTCAGATATCCGCTGAAACCGGAATCCGACAAGACTACTCCCAGAGACTGTTTGTCCCTGGCACCAAACTGCCTCAGATCTTTGCCCAGAATGTGTATGGTGCCGCTATCCGGAGAGATTAGTCCCAGAACTGCTTTAAAGGTAGTACTTTTTCCGGCGCCGTTTTGTCCTACCAGGCCGGTGACACGGCCGGGTTTTATCTCCATAGAGCAGTCCAGGGTAAATGCGCCATAGTTTTTTATCAAGTGCTCAAGTCTTAACATAGCAATGCCTTTCTGCCTCTTTTGCCGGGCAATGATTCGTAACAATTATTCAACTGTCCATAATTAATTGGAACAGGCTTTGGATATCCTCGTCGCTTATTCCGTATCTTCTGCCTTTTTGTACTGCCATATCCAGATCGGTCTCCAGCTCTTTTTTCTGTTCTTCCAGAAGAAGCTGGGGACTGACGGATGCCACATAGGTTCCTTTTCCATGAATGGTCACTGTAAATCCGTCTTCTTCCAGACTGTCATAGGCCTTTTTAACAGTCAGGGCGCTGATTTTAAGTTCCTTTGACAGTGTCCGTACGGAGGGCAGACTATCATTTGCCTTCAATTCTCCGCATTGAATCAGCGCTTTGATCTGGTCTGTAATCTGTTCGTAGATAGGAACCATGGAAGAACTGTTTATGATAATGCGCATTTATCTCTCCTCCCTGCAAACAGTATATAACAGCTTAGAACTGTTGTCAACTGTTATATACTGTTAATCCAGACGAAAATCGTATTGAGCGGATTTGGATTTTATGATAAAATGTCCATATTCAGGGCAGGGGAGAGCCGGAAATGGCTGATAAGGTCTGAATGGCCGGATTAGAAAGGAAAAGTAAAAATGTATATTATCGTTGGCTTGGGAAACCCCGGAAAGGAATATGGGGGAACCAGACATAATATCGGGTTTGATGTGATAGAGCTTCTGGCGGGGCAGGAAAATATTTCCGTGGCCGAAAAAAAGCATAAAGCCTTGATCGGTAAAGGGGTTGTGGCGGGGCAGAGGTGTATTCTGGCAAAGCCCCAGACCTTTATGAATCTCAGCGGAGAAAGTGTCAGGGCGCTGTTGGATTACTATAAGGCGGATGAGAAGGAAGAGCTGATTGTAATTTCTGATGACGTAAGCCTGGATGTGGGGCAGATACGCATCCGTAAAAAAGGGAGCGCAGGCGGACATAATGGTTTGAAGAATATCATTGCCATGCTGGGGCACGATACTTTTATACGGGTGAAAATGGGCGTGGGAGAGAAGCCCCGGGGCTGGGATCTGGCAGACTACGTGCTGGGACGCTTTTCCGGGCCGGAGAGGAAGATTATGGATGAGGCGGCGGAGAGGGCGGCGGATGCCATACGCAGTATCATAACCCAGGGTGCTGACGCGGCCATGAATGATTTTAACAGAAAGGTTGAAGGGTGATAACGAAATGCAGGCATTACTGGCGCCGCTTGGAGAGCTGGCGGAATTTGACCATATGAGGGCGGCGCTTCGCAGGAAGAGTGAGCCTATAGCACTCACAGGCTGCGTGGATTCTCAGAAGCTGCATATGATATACGGCCTCAGCGAAGGTCTTGGAATCAAGGTTATTGTCACCTACAGCGATTTGAGGGCCAGAGATATTTTCGAGGAATATCAGTTTTATGACCGAAATGCAATGCTGTATCCGGCCAAGGATCTGATTTTTTTTCAGGCGGATATTCATGGAAACCAGCTGGTGAAGGAGCGCGTCAGGACTATGCGGCGTCTTCTGGAGGGAAAGCCGGTTACTATTGTCACTACCTATGCTGCTTTGATGACGCCGCTGGCCATGTGGGACAGAGAAACTGCGGTAATAGAACTGCAGCAGGGAGGCAGTCTGACGGAAAAGGATCTGGCCCGGAAGCTGGTATCCTTTGGCTATGAGAACGCCTATCAGGTGGAGAGTCCTGGACAGTTTTCCATTCGGGGCGGCATTGTGGATATTTTTGATTTGACGGAGGAAAATCCATACCGTATCGAGCTGTGGGGGGATGAGGTGGAATCCATCCGCAGCTTTGATGTGCTCAGTCAAAGATCCATAGAGAAGCTGGAGAGTATTTCCGTGTACCCGGCTTCGGAATTCGTGCTGGACGATGACCGGATCCGGACAGGAATGAAAACCCTGGAAAAGGAAGCGAAACAGCAGGAGAAATATTTTCGGGATGATCATAAGCCGGAAGAAGCACACAGGATTGCCTCTCAGGTGAAGGAACTGAGGGAACAGCTGGTGGAATTTCAGAGCAAGGCCAATCTGGAGGGGTATATCCGATATTTTTATGAGGAGACTGTGACGCTGCCGGAGCTTTTAATCCGTGCGGCGAGTCAGGCCAGGGGCGGCGCGTATCCCGCTTTTTTCCTGGAGGAGCCGGCACGGATCCGGGAGCAGGCGGATGCGGTGGAGCTGGAATTTCGGGAGAGTATGACCCAGAGGGCGGAAAAAGGGTATATTCTGCCAGGACAGATGAACATTCTCTACAGCGGGGAGGAGGTGGCCGTCAGGCTGCTTGGAGGCAATGTGATCCTGGTTTCCACTATGGACGGCAAGGGCGGCTATTTCCGGGCCGGGATCAGGATGGACGTGGGAGCGAGAAACGTGGCTCCCTACAATAACAGCTTTGAGGCGCTGGTGAAGGATCTGAAGCAGTTCCGAAAAAATGGATATCGAGTACTTTTGCTGTCCGGCTCCCGGACCCGTGCCAGGCGTCTGGCAGAGGATCTGCGGGATCAGGAATTGACAGCGGTTTACAACGAGGATCCCTTGAGGGAGGTTCAGTCCGGGGAGGTAGTTACTTATTACGGACACGTAAATAAGGGATTTGAGTACCCGTTGCTGAAGTTCGTAGTGCTGTCCGAAACGGATATTTTCGGAGCGGAAAAGAAAAGAAAGAAGCCGAGAAAGCTCTATCAGGGACAGAAAATCAAAGATTTTAATGAGCTGAAGATCGGGGATTATGTGGTTCATGAGAGCCATGGTCTGGGAATCTACCGGGGCATTGAAAAGGTAGAAATGGAGGGTGTGATAAAGGATTACATCAAAATCGAGTATCGTGACGGCGGCAATCTGTATGTTTTGGCCACGGGACTGGACGTAATTCAGAAATATGCATCCGCCGATGCCAAGAGTCCTAAGCTGAATAAGCTTGTGTCAAAGGAGTGGGAGAAGACCAAGACAAAGGTTCGAAGTGCCGTCAGTGAGGTGGCTAAGGATCTGGTGGAGCTTTACGCCTTGCGTCAGGCAAGCTCAGGCTATTGTTATGACAAGGACACTGTGTGGCAGAGGGAATTCGAGGAGATGTTTCCTTTTGAGGAGACAGAGGATCAGTTGAATGCCATAGCCGAGACGAAAGCGGACATGGAGAGCTGTAAGATTATGGACCGTCTGATTTGCGGAGATGTGGGGTATGGCAAGACGGAGATTGCTATCCGGGCTGCCTTTAAGGCTGTTCAGGAAAACAAGCAGGTAGTGTACCTGGTACCCACCACCATTCTTGCCCAGCAGCATTACAACACTTTCGTGCAGAGGATGAAGGACTTTCCTGTCCGGGTGGAGCTGATGAGCCGGTTCCGAACGCCTGCCCAGATAAAAAAGACAGTGGCGGATCTGCAAAAGGGCATGGTGGATATCGTGATCGGTACCCATAGGGTGCTGTCCGAGGATGTGAAGTTCAAGGATCTTGGGCTTTTGGTCATAGACGAGGAACAGCGTTTCGGGGTAGCTCACAAGGAAAAAATAAAAAAGCTGAAGGAAAATGTGGATGTGTTAACCCTGACTGCCACTCCGATCCCTCGGACACTTCATATGAGCCTTATCGGCATCCGCGACATGAGTGTGCTGGAGGAGGCGCCGGAGGACCGTCAGCCTATCCAGACTTTTGTCTGCGAATATAATGAGGAAATGGTCCGGGAGGCCATTTCCCGGGAACTGGCCAGGGGAGGCCAGGTATATTACGTGTATAATCGGGTGAATACCATCGCGGATGTGGCGGCTCAGATTGCCCGGCTGGTGCCGGAGGCTGCAGTGGCCTATGCTCATGGCCAGATGAAGGAGCATGAGCTGGAAAGGATCATGTTCGATTTTATAGGAGGGGACATTGATGTGCTGGTGTCTACAACTATAATTGAGACCGGGCTGGATATCTCCAATGTGAACACCATGATCATTCATGACTCGGACAACATGGGTCTGTCCCAATTGTATCAGCTGAGAGGGCGGGTGGGACGTTCTAATCGTACTGCGTATGCCTTTTTGATGTATCGAAAGGACAAGATGCTTAAAGAGGTGGCAGAAAAGCGGTTGACGGCCATAAGGGAGTTTACTGACCTGGGCAGCGGCTTTAAGATCGCCATGCGTGATCTGGAGATCAGAGGCGCCGGGAATCTGCTGGGAGTGCGACAGCACGGGCATATGGAGGCGGTGGGGTACGATATGTACTGCAGGATGCTGAACGATGCTGTTTCCACTCTGAAGGGTATTACGGTTCAGGAGGACTTTACTACTCAGATCGACCTGGATGTGGATGCGTTTATTCCTCCGGCCTACATTGTGAACGAAACCCAGAAGCTGGATATTTATAAACGGATTGCCGGAATTGAAAACATAAAGGAACGGGACGATATGAAGGATGAGCTTCTTGACCGCTTTGGGGAGATTCCGGAATCGGTGGATCATCTGCTTCGAATTGCTTTGATCCGAGTGGCAGCTCACAAGCTTTATATGACAGAGATCCGGGGGAAAAACGAGAGGATTATTTTCACTTTTCTGCCCAACGCAGAGGTGGATGCTTTGAGAATTCCGGAGCTGTTGCGCAAGTATGGGCAGAATCTGACTTTTACTGCATATGGCACCCCGACCTTTACCTGCCGGTATAAGAAAACAGGTATGGTGGAAAAGGATGCAGAGCAGCTGCTGTATCGGACGGAGGATCTGTTGGAGGAAATGAAGATTCTGCTTCCCACAAAAAAACAGGAGGATACAGGGGCAGAATAGAGTTTATATGCCGAAAAAGAGGGCAGATTTGATTTTGAGGGAGTTTTATTGGACTTGAAATATGGTACTTTCTTTTCAGAACAGGAAAACAGATTCTGAACAGGAGGTACCTCTATATGAAAGGCTATTATACGGCAAGCGGATATATGGGACTGGTGGAAGGCAGATACATTCTCTTTGCCAGTGAACAGGAGTACCGGGAATATATGGAAGAGTAAACCCGATGCGCACAAAAACGGTTCGCGAAACCACTCCATGAACAGTACTGAACTGTTAGCTGGAAGCTGGTAATTATGAAGATTATGAAAAAATGTTTGGGGCCGGCAAATAGCGGCGCATAATCCCAAGGTATAAAAATCCTTTGTTTACAGATAATAGTATCATTCCTTTTCGAGGAAATATATGCAGGACTTTTTTGCATTGCGATACGAAAACTGATAAACGGAGGATTTTTTTATGAAAGCAACTGGTATCGTCAGAAGAATAGATGACCTGGGAAGAATCGTGATCCCCAAGGAGATCCGCAGGACACTGCACATTCGGGAATCGGATCCCCTGGAAATTTTTACGGACAAGGAAGGCCAGATCATTCTGAAGAAGTATTCCCCTATCGGTGAGATGACCACATTTGCCAAGCAATATGCCGAAAGCCTGGCCCAGGTTTCGGGGCATGCGGCCCTGATCGCGGACAGGGATCAGTTCATTGCCGCCGCAGGGGGGTACAAGCAGCTGGTAAACAAATCCGTCAGCAAGCAGCTGGATGAAAAGGTTCACAACAGAGAAACCCTGCTTGCCACCAAGGGAGACAGGAATTTTATCAGCATCTGTGACGAAGGAAACGGTGATTATCAGCATGAAGCCATCACCCCTATTCTCTGTGAGGGGGATATCATCGGCAGTGTGGTGCTTCTGCAGAACGATAATAAAAACCGTATGGGTGAGGTGGAACAGAAACTGCTCCTGTCTGCCGCCGGTTTCCTGGGAAGGCAGATGGAGCAGTAGGTATTCTATGAACGGTTCATGTTACTGCCTGCTCATCTCTTCCAGAAGCGCAAGCTTGGTGTCGTATAGGCGCTGGGACAGATCCACATACACCTGGTGAGGATTTACCAGCCGCTTGGTCTCGTCCCAAAGGGTATTCAGCTCACTCTGACAATAGGAGCGGATATCCATGACCTTTGGCGAGGAATAGCAGCACTGTCCTGCCCGGAAGATTTGCTCCATGAGAGGGCGCAGCGTGTAGGAGCCGCCTGTGAGAAATGTTTTTTTCCAGGGCTCCAGGGGATCGAAGAGAAGCAGATCCGCGTCCTCGTTGTATTCTTCGTCTGCAAGGCAGATCAGATCCGCCCGGATCTTGCCGTTTTCCTTATCATAAACCCGGTATATTTTTTTATTCCCGGGATTAGTGACCTTCTCCGAATTTTCCGAGAGCTTTATTTTGGGAATAAAGCTGCCGTCATCGGCCTGGATGGCCGCCAGCTTGTATACGCCGCCGAAGGAAGGATTATCCTTGGAGGTGATCAGGTTGGTGCCCACGCCCCAGGAGGTGATGGCGGCGCCCTGGGCCTTCAGGCTGTCGATCAGGTATTCGTCCAGGTCGTTTGAGGCAGAGATTACTGCGTCGTGGAAGCCTGCCGCATCCAGCATTTTGCGGGCTTCCTTAGACAAATAGGCCAGGTCGCCGCTGTCCAGGCGGATGCCATAAAGCCCATAAGGAACACCGGCACTGCGCATTTCTGTAAAGACCCGGATGGCGTTTGGTACGCCTGATTTTAAGGTGTCGTAGGTGTCCACCAGCAGAATGCAGGCCTCGGGGTACATATCTGCGTAAGCTTTGAAAGCGGAGTATTCGTCAGGAAAGCTCATGATCCAGCTGTGGGCATGGGTACCCTTTACCGGCACGTCAAACAGCTGGCCGCAGAGCACATTGCTGGTGCCGATACAGCCGCCGATCATAGCTGCCCGGGCGCCGTAGGTTCCCGCGTCCGGGCCCTGAGCCCGTCGCAGGCCAAATTCCATAATGCCGTCGCCCTTGGCGGCGTAGCAGACCCTGGCGGCCTTGGTGGCGATCAGACTTTGATGGTTGATAATGTTCAAAATGGCAGTCTCTACCAGCTGAGCCTCCATAATGGGAGCGATGACCTTGATGATGGGTTCTCTGGGGAACATGACCGTGCCTTCGGGAATGGCATAGATATCACCGGAAAACCGGAAATTTTTCAGATAGTCAAGAAAGTCCGAATCAAAAATGCCCAGAGAAGCCAGATAGTCCAGGTCCTCCTGTTCAAAGTGAAGCTCCCGGATGTACTGGATCACCTGCTCCAGTCCGGCGCAGATGGCATATCCGCCTCCGCAGGGATTACTTCGGTAGAAGGCGTCAAAAATCACGGTCTCATTCCGGTCCTTGTGGCGAAAATACCCCTGCATCATGGTGAGCTCGTAGAGATCTGTCATTAAGGTAAGATTTTGTCTGTCCATGGGATAACTCCTCCTGTCAGATATAACAGTAATAGCTCGATATTGTTACTGTAAACAGAATATCATAATTTGCCGCGGTTTCCAACAAAGAAAATCTTGACAATTGAAAATGCGTTGACTATAATGGCAATCATATAGAAATAAATGCAATGACGAAGAGAGTAATGGTTTCAGGAAAGCCATAGCGAGCCGGTGAGGGTGAAAGACCGGCGCCGGTAGGGGAGCCATGAAAATCACTTCCGAGCAGCCGGGACAAAAGGGAAGGCGAAAGCTTGTGCGGAAAGCCTCATGAGTAGTTCCGGACGGAGTCCCGCCGTTATCGGGAGACATATAATCCCGTGCTTTTTAGAACACTGTACGCTGTGGAGTATCGAGTTCTTCGGGCAGGGACGTATGCTGTAACAGGTGGTCTGCGGAGAAAATGAACTCTGTCCTTTTACGGGATGGAGTTTTTATTTTTTCAAAAAGAATTTCAAATAGAAAGGAAGGGCAAAATGTACAAACAGGTATCCAGCGACTTAAACTTTGTAGACCGTGAGAAAGCAGTAGAACGGTTCTGGAAGGAAAACGATATTTTCAGAAAGAGCCTGGAGCTTCGAAAGGACGGTCCCACCTACACCTTTTATGACGGGCCGCCCACGGCCAACGGCAAGCCTCATATCGGGCATGTGGAGACCCGCACCATCAAAGACATGATTCCCAGATACCGGACCATGAAGGGGTATATGGTGCCAAGAAAGGCCGGATGGGATACCCATGGACTGCCGGTGGAGATCGAGGTGGAAAAGCTGCTGGGACTCAACGGCAAGGATCAGATCGAGGACTATGGTCTGGAGCCCTTTATTGACAAGTGTAAGGAGAGCGTCTGGAAATACAAGGGCATGTGGGAGGATTTCTCGGGCAGCGTAGGCTTCTGGGCAGATATGGATGACCCTTATGTCACCTATCATGATGATTATATTGAATCCGAATGGTGGGCCCTTAAGACCATCTGGGACAAGGGCCTGCTGTACAAGGGCTTTAAAATCGTGCCCTACTGTCCCCGCTGCGGAACGCCCCTTTCCACCGCAGAGGTGGCTCAGGGCTACAAGGACGTGAAGGAACGCTCCGCTATTGCCCGCTTTAAGGTAAAGGGAGAGGATGCCTACATTCTGGCCTGGACCACCACTCCCTGGACACTTCCCTCCAATGTGGCGCTGTGTGTGAACGCGGAGGAGACCTATGCGAAGGTGAAGGCGGCGGACGGTTACACCTATTATATGGCCCAGGCCCTGCTGGATACGGTGCTGGGAAAGCAAGACGCTTATGAGGTTCTGGAAACCTTTTCAGGAAAGTCCCTGGAATATAAGGAATATGAGCCGCTGTTTGACTGCGCCGATGAAATCTGTGCAAATCAGGGAAAGAAGGCTCACTATGTGGTATGCGACAGCTATGTCACATTGACGGACGGCACCGGCGTGGTGCATATTGCGCCGGCCTTCGGTGAAGACGATGCCAAGGTGGGACGCATCTATGACCTTCCTTTTGTACAGCTGGTGGACAGTAAAGGAGAGATGACGGCGGAGACTCCCTATGCGGGTGTTTTTGTAAAGAAGGCCGATCCCATGATTCTTAAGGATCTGGAGACAAAGGGACTTTTGTTTGACGCGCCTAAATTTGAGCACAGCTATCCGCACTGTTGGAGATGCGACACCCCTCTGATCTATTATGCCAGAGAATCCTGGTATATCCGGGAGACGGCTGTGAGGGATGATCTGATCCGCAACAACAATACTGTGAACTGGATCCCTGATGCCATCGGCAAAGGAAGATTCGGCAACTGGCTGGAAAATATTCAGGACTGGGCCATCTCCCGTAACCGGTACTGGGGAACTCCGCTGAATATCTGGGAATGCCAGTGCGGCTATCAGCACTGTGTGGGCAGCAGGCAGGAGCTGGCGCAGCTTGGAGGTAATCCCGAAAATGCAAAGGTGGAGCTGCACAGGCCCTATATTGACAAGGTGACGTTCCCCTGCCCCAAGTGCGGAGGAACCATGCATCGGGTGCCCGTGGTGGTGGACTGCTGGTTTGACTCCGGAGCCATGCCCTTTGCCCAGCATCACTATCCTTTTGAAAACAAGGAGCTGTTTGAAGCACAGTTCCCTGCTCAGTTCATTTCGGAGGCGGTGGATCAGACCAGAGGATGGTTCCATTCCCTTATGGCGGAATCAACTCTTCTGTTTAATAAGGCACCTTATGAGAACGTGATCGTGCTGGGGCTTGTACAGGACGAAAACGGTCAGAAGATGAGTAAATCCAAGGGAAATGTGGTGGATCCCTTCGAGGCCTTAAAGACCTACGGTGCTGATGCAGTCCGCTGGTATTTCTATACCTGCGCGGCGCCCTGGCTGCCCAAGAATTTTTCCGGCAAGATCGTAGTGGAGGGACAGCGCAAGTTTATGGGCACTCTGTGGAATACTTACGCCTTCTTTGTGCTGTACGCCAATATCGACAATTTTGATGCCGCGAAATATACCCTGGAATATGATAAACTGCCCGCCATGGACCGATGGCTTTTGTCCCGGTTGAATACCGTGGTGGGAGAGGTGGACAAAAACCTGGATCAGTATCGGATCCCCGAAGCCGGAAAGGCTCTGCAGGAATTTGTGGATGAGTTTAGCAACTGGTATGTGAGCCGAAGCAGAGAGCGTTTTTGGGCGGGGGGCTGCGGGCAGGACAAGATCAATGCCTACATGACCCTTTACACTGCCCTGGTGACGATCTGCAAGGCTGCCGCGCCCATGATTCCCTTCATGACGGAGGAGATCTATCAGAATCTGGTGCGCAGTATCGACAGCACTGCCCCGGAAAGCATTCACCTGTGCGATTATCCCACAGTTTGTGAAGACTTCATTGATAAAAAGCTGGAAGAGGATATGCAGGATGTACTGAATGTGGTGGTCATGGGACGGGCATGCAGAAACGACGGCGGCCTGAAGAACCGCCAGCCGGTGGGCAGAATGTATATCAAGGCAGACTTTACCCTGGAGGATTTTTACAGGGATATTATCAGGGATGAGCTGAATGTGAAGGAAGTGGTTTTCACGGATGATGTAAGAGACTTTACCTCTTATACCTTTAAGCCCCAGCTTCGTACCGTGGGACCCAGATACGGAAAACTGCTGGGCGGAATTCAAAAGGCCCTGGCGGCCCTGGACGGCAATGAAGCCATGGACCGGCTGAACGCAGAGGGACATCTTGTCTTTGAAGTGAACGGGCAGAATGTAGAGCTGACCAGGGAGGACCTGCTGATCGACGCGGCACAGAAGGACGGCTATGTGTCCCAGGAGAATAATACCCTGACAGTAGTGCTGGATACCAATTTGACGCAGGCCCTTATAGAGGAAGGCTTTGTGTATGAGCTGATCAGTAAGATCCAGACCATGAGAAAGGATGCGGGCTTTGAGGTGATGGACCACATCCGGCTGTCCTTAAATAACAATGAAAAGTTGGCAGGTCTGGCTGAGAGGAACAGCGAAGCTATCTGCGGCAAGGTGCTGGCACAGGCGTTGACCTCCGGAAAGCATTTTGCGGTGGAAAAAGAGTGGAATGTAAATGGGGAGCAGGTGTCAATTGCGCTGGAGAAGGTAGAAGAGTAAGAAGAACGCAGATTTAAATAAGCAGCTGGATTTAAAATAACAGGAGATCCCGGATCAGGAAGCAGTTGATCCGGGATCTTTTTTGAGGAGAGAGGGTATATCTCCGGTCAGCAGGCGCAGCAGGGGGATTCGTTTCAGAAGAAGGCACAGGAGATAGGAGATTCCCGTTACTGCGGCGGCTTCCGCCAGGTTCAGCAGATGGCTTTGGAACAGGAAAGGACGGAGCTTCATGCCGGCAATCAAGCTGATTTCTCCGGATATCATGTACAGAGCCAGACTGTTTTGCCCCAGTGTCTGAAGTACGGAGAAGGGGCGTTTGCCTGTAAGCTCCCATACTTTTTTCCAGAGCAGGATAAAGAAGCCCGCTCCGGCAAACCCGATTATCATCCGGTACAGGGCGATGGAGAGCTGACGGAGGGGATTTTTTCCTATCAGCTTA
>ERZ779626.524-NODE-524-length-22372-cov-11.918582_pt1 | contig 22372 bp, 27 predicted proteins | sample MGYA00514209_ERZ779626 | MGnify/ENA primary metagenome ERZ779626 (study PRJEB29562, sample SAMEA4376713) | mouse gut metagenome | isolation source: Cecum | study: EMG produced TPA metagenomics assembly of the A DSS colitis mouse model was used to assess the...
TTTGTATATCTTTATTTAATTGCATTGGATTTTCCGTCGTCGGTTTACCCGGTGTCGGATTTTCCAATATCGGATTGCCCGGTGTTGGATTTTCCAATGTCGGGTTATCCAATCCCGGCGGGGTGTCGTCCGGCGGCTGGGGCTGCTCGTAAATGGTGTATTCAATGGCGGTCATTTTGCCTTTTGCGTCGCGCCCCTGCTGCCGCTTGATATATCCGGCTTTTTCCAGCTCCCATATGGCGGTGCGGATAGCGTCGATACTTTCCCGGTTGATCTGTGACAGCCCCGCAAGGGTGTAGTCCCAATCTTCGGGCAGGGAAAGCATTTGCGACAAAAGCCCCTTTGCCTTTAAGGTCAGTTCCTTGTTGCGTAAATGGTGGTTGCTCATAACGGTATAGCCCTTGTTGCGCTCCACTCGGAAAACTGCCATAGCTTCATCACTCCTTTGGTTGTGGATTTGTTACGCGATAGAACGCCATTTTGCCGGGGTTAGGTATAAATCCCTGTCCCCGGCAAAAGTGCGCCCGCAAAGCCGCATATAGCAAGGCTCTTTTTGCCCCTACTGCGTAACATGAGGGCATAAAAAAAGCGGCGTTCCTGTTCTCCCGTGTTGGGATAGAGAAACGCCGCGTCTGCGTCGTATTCAGTTTTCATTTATTCTTTCTCAATGCTGTGTGCTGGTGGCTGGGCTTGCAGGGTTCCGGGCGGCATATCAAGGCTCTTTCCCTCAAAAGTAGTAAATTGGTAGTAAATTCAGCTTGAAATCCTGCTTGTATGCCCGTAAATCAAGGCTTTTTTGAGATAATCAACCATTTTGTGAATATTACCACGGTTCCGATTTCCGGCCCGTTGAAATATTCAGCAACAAAAAATTTTGCGTTTCGGTTTGCGGAGGAGGGCCTAAAGCGTCCCGGCCCTTTTCCGTTACTCCTCGGACAGTTTGCCCATGTCCGCCTCGATCAGCCCGATTATATAGGCGTTCAGGCTCCCCGCCCCGGTTTCCCTTGCCCTGCTTTTTATTTTCTCTTTTTGCCCTTTTCCCACCATAACAATGACCCGCTCCTGGTTTTCCTTTTGCCAGCGGTTTCTATAATCAATCTTTTTTTCTTCCATGCCGTTCACTTCCATGCCGTTCACCTCCATGCCATACATTTTACACTAAATTCTTTATCATGTCCATGATGTTTGTTTAGTCTGCCTATCGCTTTATCGTGTCCATGATGTTATACCATCATTGTAAGGCAGGGGCGGCCAGCCCCTTACGAAAGGAAGTGAGGGCATGGACGAAATGGCAACCAACACCGAGTATATCCTGCGAATGGTGATGAGCAGTAATTAAAATGCTTTGACGAAGAATCCATTGTATGATATAATCGGTTTGTAAGGTGTAAATCATCCTCAATTTACTGGCAGCACCATGGCAGCAAAAAATCAGATTGTCTCTACAATCTGAATAATGAAAATAATGCCAATATCCTGAGCTAAATCCCATAAGCAAATCTGTTTAGAATACTTCTGGCAGCAACGAGTGGGGATGAGGAGGCATATCTATGAACAACATTGGTTTCTTTTCGAGCCTTGGCTAAGCCTGGGGCGCGGTCTTGCGGACAATTTATAAAGAAGGACCAACTACAGAATATACGGATAACGCAGGTGAACACGCTGACGCAAAGGAGATCTTCGGACTGACATTCACGGTCCTAAACGCGAATCTCCCGGACGCAATCACAGAGCGGCATAAGGTTCAAGCGGAATATGGCTGGATGGTGCGAAACTTCACGGTTCAGGAACATGTCAAAGAGCTTCATAATGAAACACCCTATGCCTCCCGATTATGTTCCTACATGGGGCAAAAGGACCAGATACAATGGGTGATCGACCGCCTCAGAGAAAACCCGCACACAAGATCTGCGGCTGTTACCACACTCGAGCCTTTGACTGACGAAGGTTATATACCCTGCGTCAGTCTGCTGGATTTTCAGGAAGAAGCCGGAGCGCTGAATCTGACAGTATACTGCCGCGCATTGGATTTTGGATGCAAGGCGTACGTAAATCTCGTGATGCTCTATACGATCCTGCAAACCGTTTCTGAAAAGGCCGGCATGCGGCATGGCCGGCTGACCCTGATTGTCAAATCCGCGCATTATTATTGCAAAGACGAAGACAAAGTAAGGCACATCTTGAGAGCGGAGGGCGCCATTTAGAACCTGTATTCACAACCCTTGAACGCCGTCTGGCCGGTCTTTTTCCCGCCATACTGCGTCGATTTCCCTTGCCATACGTCAGTATGGCTGCGGAAAATCTCCTTGTCTGCCGGGAAAAATCCTCGTCCACCCGGCATCCCTGGTTATGAATACGGGTTCTTAAGGAAAACGCCTCCCCCTTTGATTTCAACCCAGGAGGACGCCGCCTATGCGAATGCGGAAAAAGAAAAACCTGATCCCCCGGATGGAGCGCTGCGCGGATCGGCTCATTCCGGACCCCTACGACCGTCCCGGCCGCTGGCGGGAACTGATGCCCCAGGCCCGGGAGGTCCATCTGGAGCTGGGCTGCGGCAAGGGCCGCTTTACCGCCGGGACCGCCGCCGCCGACCCGGATGTGCTGTTCCTGGCGGTGGAGATGGTGCCCGACGCTATGGTCGTGGCCATGGAGCGCTGCGTGGGCGCGGGGCTCGGCAACGTCTGGTTCATCAGCGCCAACGCGGACCAGCTCCCCTATTTCTTCGCCCCCGGCGAGGTGGACCGCATCTATATCAACTTCTGCGACCCCTGGCCCAGCGGGCGCCACGCCAAGCGAAGGCTGACCCACGGGAACTTTTTGAAGCTCTACCGGCAGGTTTTGAAGATGGGCGGGCAGATCCACTTCAAAACGGACAACCAGCCCCTGTTCGAGTTCTCCGTGGAGGAGCTGCCCCAGTTTGGCTTTGACCTGTCGGAAGTCACCCGGAACCTCCACGAGAATGGCCCAGTAGGGGTCATGACGGACTACGAGGCCAAGTTCTTTGGTCTGGGCCAGCCCATCAACCGCTGTGTGGGCACCATGGTCCCCTGGGAGGAGCCCTTCCCCGCCACCTTCCGGGCCGTGAAAAACCAGTGGCTGGACGCCTTCGCCGGAAGCGTATCTGAAGCGGACCTGGGAAAGCACGTGCTGGCGGAGGGAAACTGCCTTTGGCACATTTTCTCTTGGGAGCTGGTTCCCTCCTTAGAGGGGAACGCCGCCCGGGACGCTCTGGCGGCCCTGCCCGCTGGGAAAGTCTATCTCTTTTACGAGGGCAAGTGGAACGACCTGCCCTATGTCAGGCCGGTAGAGTTGCCCCTGGCCGGGGATTTCTTCGACGGGCTTCGCGACGTCTATTTGGTAGACAAGGACTTCACCTGGACCTACGTCCACACCCACGAGGCACATTGCGGCCCCTACTTCTGCCGCCCGAAACCGTAACCAGGACGCAAAAAAGGACTTCGGAATCCCATCCGAAGTCCTTTTTATCGTTTCAAAAACCAATTACGCCTTCTTGGCAATCTCGGTGAGCTGGGTGAAGGCGGCGGCGTCGCTGACAGCCAGCTCAGCCAGCATCTTCCGGTTGATCTCCACGCCGGCGGTCTTCAGGCCGTGCATGAAGGTGGAATAGTTCATCCCGTTCATCTTGCAGGCGGCGGAGATGCGGGTGATCCACAGGGAGCGGAAGTCCCGCTTCTTCAGCTTGCGGCCGGTGTAGGCGTAGCTCAGGGACTTCATCACGGCCTGGTTGGCCACGCGGAAGTGCTTGGACTTGGAGCCCCAGTAGCCCTTCGCCAGCTTCATGATCTTATTTCTTCTCTTGCGCGTCATCATCGCGCCCTTGACTCTAGCCATAGTTCAAAAGCCTCCTTTTCTTACTTGTAGGGGATCATCTTGCGGATGGCGTCCACGTTGGTGGCGTCGGCATAGCCGCCGCTGCGGAGGCGGCGGGTCCGCTTGGTGTCCTTCTTGGTCAGGATGTGGCTTTTAAAGGCTTTGGCGCGCTTGACCTTGCCGGTCTTGGTGAGATTAAACCGCTTCTTGGCGCCGCTGTGGGTTTTCAGCTTCGGCATAGTGATTGACTCCTTCCGTGTTTTTGAACTTAATAATTGGTCTTTACTTGCCCGCCTTGGGGGAGAGGAAAATGGACATCATCCGTCCCTCCAGCTTGGCGGGCCGGTCCAGATTGGCAATATCGGCGCATTGCTCCGCAAAGCGGGTCAGCAGGTCCCGCCCAATGTCGGTGTGCGCCATCTCGCGGCCGCGGAAACGAACAGAGACCTTGACCCGATTGCCTTCGGTGATGAACTTCTGGGCATTCCGGAGCTTCGTGTTAAAGTCCCCGATGTCGATGCCCGGAGACATCCGAATCTCCTTGATCTCCACCACATGCTGGTTCTTCCGGGCCTCTTTTTCCCGCTTGCTCTGCTCAAACCGGAACTTCCCATAGTTCATCAGCTTGCAGACCGGGGGTTTGGCCTGGGGCGAGATCTTGACCAAGTCCAGATTCTGCTCCTCGGCGATGCGCAGGGCCTGTGCGGGCGCCATAATGCCAAGCTGCTCACCCGCGGCGCCAATCAGCCGGATCTCCTTGTCGCCGATATTCTCATTCAGTTCATGCACTTGCTTACTAATGGTCAAAGCACCTCCATCCTAAAAATCACAAAACGCGGACACCGCAAGGCATCCGCGCGACAACGAACCGCCGGGAACGGCAGCTCGGGAAAATCGTTCTTGACCTCTTCGCAGGTGCGCTGGAGGTGAGGCGGATGCAGTCAGCCTTCTTTGTTTTGCCAAATCAGTATATCAGCCTCCGGCCCGTTTGTCAACAAAGATTTTTCTATTTTCTTGAATAATTTTCAAATCCGGCGGCAAGAATAACCTCTGAACTCACTGGAGGGTGTCTTCAAGCCGGCGGGACGCCGGAGCGGCCGGACGGTTTGGAGATACCCTCCGGGGCCGAAAGGAGGTGTTCTCAATGGAGAACCGGAACAATCAGAACGAACGTGAGCAGAATCAGCAGAACAACCAGAAGGAGCAGCGCCAGAACCAGAAGGAAAACCGCAAGTAAGCTCCTCTTTTCCAGACAGGAGGCAGGTCTTCGACCTGCCTCCTGTTTTTTACGCCTCTTCCCCCCGCTCCGGCAGGGGGCCCACCTCCGGCATCAGCTCCCGGTCCACGATCCGGAGCATTTCCTCCAGCTTCCCGCATTCCTCCGGGGTGAAGCGGGCGGCTACCCGGTCCATCACCGTTTCAATATAGCTCCGGGAGATATTGTAATAGTCAATGTATTTCTGGGTGGCCTCCAGGTGGTACTCCCGGCGGTCGCTGGCGGACTGGACCTTGCGGACATAGCCCTTTTTCACCAGGCTGTTCACCTTATAGGCCGCGTTGGGCGGGGAGATGCGCATGAACCCGGCAAACTCGTTGACCGTGGGGCTTCCCAGGGCCTGGATGGACTCCATGCAGAACGTCTCTACCGTGGTCAGGCTGGCCTCCCGGTCCTGGAAGCGCCGGAAGATCTCCTGATAAAAGTGCAGCTTGAATTTTGAGTACACGCTGTTGAACGCCTGCTCCAGCATGGCCCTTCCTCCTCCCGGGGCGGTCCTTTTTTCTTCATTATACCCAATATGACGGCAAAATACAATGGCCGTCCGGTCACCCAATGGCAAAGGTCAGCTCCGCCGTCACGGCAATCCCGCCGTCCACCCTGGCGGTACACTCCCCCACGCCGATGGGCCCCTTCTGACGAGTCAGGCGGCACTCCAGCTCCACCACATCTCCGGGGACCACCTGGCGCTTGAACCGGGCGTCCTTCACCCGGCCCAGGAAGGCCAGCTTTCCCCGGTTTTCCGGCAGGGCCAGCACCGCCACGCCCCCCACCTGGGCCAGAGCCTCGATGAGGAGCACGCCGGGCATCACGTGTTTTTGGGGAAAGTGGCCCTGAAAAAAGGGCTCGTTGACGGTGACGCACTTCACACCCCTGGCCCACTGGCCCGGCTCCCCGTCCACAATCTTGTCCACCAGGGCGAAGGGGTAGCGGTGGGGCAGGATTTCGGCAATCTGGTTGGAATCATACTGCATGCCCATGCTTACGCCTCCCACTTCTTAAACAGCAGACAGCCGTTGTGCCCGCCGAAGCCCAGGGAGTTGGACAGGGCGCAGCGGATGTCCGCCTCCCGGCCCTGGTTCGGCACGATATCCAAATCGCACTCCGGGTCCGGGGTCTGGTAGTGGATGGTGGCGGGAAGATAGCCGTCCCGCAGGGCCAGGGCGGTGAACATGGCCTCCACGGCCCCCGCCGCCCCCAGCATGTGTCCGGTCATGGACTTGGTGGAGCTGACAGCCAGCTGATAGGCGTGGTCCCCGAACACCGTCTTGATCGCCGCGGTCTCCCCGGCGTCGTTCAGGTGGGTGGAGGTCCCGTGGGCGTTGATATAGTCCACCTCCTCCGGCTGTACACCGCCGTCGGCCAGGGCCTGGGCCATGGCGTCCGCGCCGCCGCTGCCGTCGGGCCGGGGGGCCGTCATGTGGTAGGCGTCGCAGGTGGCGCCGTAGCCGGCGAGCTCCGCGTAAATCCGCGCTCCCCGGGCCAGGGCGTGGTCCAGCTCCTCCAGCAGGAGGACGCCCGCCCCCTCCCCCATGACGAAACCGCTTCTCTCCGCGTCAAAGGGGATGGAAGCCCGGCTGGGGTCCGTTGACTGGGACAGGGCCTTCATAGAGGTGAAGCCCCCCACCGCCAGAGGCGTCAGGGCCGCCTCCGCGCCGCCGCAGAGCATAACTTCGGCGTAGCCGTCCCGGATATAGCGGAAGGCGTCGCCCACGGCGTTGGTTCCCCCGGCGCAGGCGGTGACGGGGCAGGAGCACATCCCCCGGAAGCCCGCGTCAATCGCCACCCGACCGGCGGCCATGTTGCAGATGCCCGTGGGGATGAAGAAGGGGGATACCCGGTCCCAGCCCCGGGCCAGCCCCCGGTCGTGCTCCTCCTCCGTGATGCCGATGCCGCCGATGCCGCTGGAGACGATGACGCCGCAGCGTTTGGGGTCGGCCTGCTCGATCTGGAAGCCGCTGTCCGCCAGGGCCTCCCGGGCGGCGGCCAGGGCAAACTGGGTAAAGCGGCCCATGCGCTTGGCCTCCGGCTTGCCGAAGAGAGCCTCGGGGTCGAAGCCCTTCACCTCGGCGGCCAGCTGGACCTTCATCCCGGCGGGATCATAGGCGGTGATGGGCCCAATGCCGCACACGCCCTCCCGGACGGCCCGCCAGCTCTCCCCGGCGGTGAGGCCCAGGGGCGTGACGGCCCCCAGGCCGGTAATCACGACTCTCCGTCGTTCCATAGTCAAACCCTCCTATCACATTGCCATGCCGCCATCCACCGCCAGCACCTGGCCGGTGATATAGGCGGCGTCGTCGCTGGCCAGGAACCCGACGGCCTTTGCCACGTCCTCCGGCGCGCCCAGGCGGCTCATGGGAATGCCGTTCTGGGCGGCGGTCCGGGCGGCTTCCGGCAGGGCCGCGGTCATGTCCGTCTCGATGAAGCCCGGGGCCACGGCGTTGACGGTCACGCCCCGGGAGGCCAGCTCCTTGGCAAGGGATTTCGTCATGCCAATGACTCCCGCCTTGCTGGCGGCGTAGTTCACCTGCCCGGCGTTGCCCCGGAGGCCCACTACGCTGCTCAGGTTCACAATGCGGCCGTACCGCTGCTTCAGCATCAGCCGGGAGACGGCCTTCATGCAGAGGAACGCCCCCTTCAGGTTGGCGGCAATCACCGCGTCAAAGTCCGCCTCGCTCATGCGCATGAGAAGATTGTCCCGGGTGATTCCGGCGTTGTTCACCAGAATGTCGATTCTTCTGAACGCCTCCATGGCGGCCTTCACCAGTTCGTCCACCTGCGCGGCGTCCGCCACGTCGCAGCGGACCGCCAGAGCCTTGGCCCCCAGGGTCTCCACGGCCCGGACGGTCTCCTGGGCCGCCGCCTCGTTTCCGGCATAGCACAGGACCACGTTGGCCCCGCCCGCCGCCAGCTCCAGGCAGACGGCCCTGCCCAGCCCGCGGCTGCCGCCGGTGACAATCGCGGTCTTTCCCTCGAACTTCATCATCCGTTCTCCTTTACAAGCTGTTCCAGGGCCTCCACGTCCTGCACCGTTTCCACGGCGTAAACCGGGAAGCCGGGAACCGTTTTCTTCACAAAGCCGCTGAGCGCCTTGCCCGGGCCGATCTCTACCAGGGCGTCCAGGTTCAGCGCCGCCATGCGGCGGATGGTGTCCTCCATATAGACGCTGCTCTGGACCTGCCGGACCAGCAGGGCGGAGATGGCGTCCCCCGGTTCCTTCTCCCGGCCCAGGCAGTTGAACAGGACGGGGATGCCCGGCGCTTCAAAGGGGACGCTTCGGAAATAGCACTCCAGCGCCTCCCCGGCGGGCTTCATCAGGGGCGTGTGAAAGGGGCCGCTGACCTTCAGGGGCATGCAGCGCTTCGCGCCCCGTTCCTTCGCCAGGGCCGCGGCCTTCTCTACCGCCGCCCTGTCGCCGCCGAGGACCAGCTGCCCAGGGCAGTTGTAGTTGGCGATGACCACGGTCCCCAGGTCCCCCGCCGCCTCACAGGCGGCCTGGAGGGGTTCCCGGTCCAGGCCCAGGACGGCCATCATGGTACTGTCATGGCCCTTGGCCGCTTCCTCCATGACCTTCCCCCGGAAGGCCACTAACCGCACGGCGGTCCGCGCGTCAAACACCCCGGCGGCGTGCAGGGCGGAATACTCCCCAAGGGAGAGGCCCGCCGCCGCCGCGGGGACAATACCCCGTTCCCTCAGCACCGCCGTCAGCCCGGCGGCGAAGGCCACCATGCAGGGCTGGGTATAGCGGGTTTGGTTCAGGACCCCCTCGGGGTCCTCAAAGCAGGTCCGCTTCAAGTCAAAGTCCACTTCCGCCCGCGCGGCGTCCAGGACCTCCCGGAAGGCGGGGAACGCCTCATACAGGTCCGCCCCCATGCCGGGGTGCTGGCTGCCCTGTCCGGCGTATAAAAAACCGAGCTTCATTGCGCGGCCCTCCATTCGTTCATGATCTGCTCCATCTGTTCCTTCACCATGGAGAGGCGGTTGACCTCCCCGGCGTTGGCTCCGCAGAAGAAGAGGCCGTTTTCCCAATCCCCCTCTACGGCGGCGATCAGCGCCTGGGAAATGCAGTAGGGGGCGGTCTTGCAGTCGCAGGCGGCAAGACAGCGGTCACAGCGGGTAATTTTCGGCTGCGTCCCCTCTTCCACCCGCCGGATCAGCGGGCTCCGCAGAGCCCGGCCCGGCATGCCCACAGGGCTTTGGACAATGGTGATATCTTCCGCCTTCGCGTCCAGCAGGGCCCGCTTATAGGCGGGGCTGGCGTCGCATTCCTCCGTGGCGATGAAGCGGGTAGCAAACTGGCCTCCCGCCGCGCCCTGGTCCATGCAGCGGCGCAGCTCCGCGCCGCTGCGCAAGCCCCCGGCGGCGAAGACCGGGATATCCCGCCCGTACTTCTCCCGGAAGGGGGCCAGGGCTTCCAGCACCTCTCCCAGCAGGGCGGACAGGGGCCTGGGCCGTCCCGCCTGGGCCTCCCGGGCCTCCTCGGGGGAAAAGCCCAGGTGCCCTCCGGCCAGGGGGCCCTCCAGGACCACGAAATCCGGAACCCGGCCATAGCGCCGGTCCCACAGCTTGCAGATCAAGGCGGCGGACCGGCCCCCACTGACCACCGGGGCCAGGGCCGCGTCCTCGTTTCCCACCTCCGCCGCCAGGCCGGGCAGATCCTTGGGCAGTCCCGCGCCGCAGACCACCGCGTCCACCCCCGCCCGCAGGGCGGTTCGCACGCTGTCGGCGTACTGGGCGGCGGCAGCCATGACGTTCACAGCCACAAGGCCCGCGCCCTTCGCCAGCTCCTTTGCCCTTCCCACCTGGCGGGTCAGGGCCCGGAGGTTGGCCTCCCGGGCGTTCTCCCGGAAATCCGGCTCCTTAAACCCGCAGAGGGCGGCGGAGAGGGTCCCCATTCCGCCGTTGGCGGCGACGGCCCCCGCCAGCCTCTCCAGGCTCACGCCAATGCCCATGCCGCCCTGCACGATGGGAAGGGGCAGGGTCTTCCCCCGGATGCTTACCGCCATTCCCGGTCCACCTGCTCCAGGACTGCCTTTCCGCCGTTCACCAGCTCCTCAAAAATCCGCCGCAGGGGCCGGACCTCGTGAACCATGCCGGCCACCTGGCCCATCATGACGCTGCCGCGCTCCACGTCGCCCTCCAGCACGGCCCGGCGGAGGCCCCCCAGGGTGACGGTCTCCAGCTCCTCCAGGGTGGCTCCCCGCTTCTCCAGGGCCAGGTACTCCCGGGCCATCTTGTTCTTCAGCACCCGCACCGGCCCGCCGATGGAGCGGCCCGTAACGGTGGTGTCGCTGTCCTTGGCCTTCAAGACGGCCTGCTTGTAGTTCTCGTGAATGGGGCACTCCTCGCTTGCGAGCAAGCAGGTGCCCACCTGCACCCCGCTGGCCCCCAGGGCCAGGGCCGCCGCCATCTGCCGCCCGTCGGCAATGCCCCCGGCGGCGATGACGGGCACGTCCACCGCGTCGATGACCTGGGGCACCAGGGCCATGGTGGTCATCTCCCCCACGTGGCCCCCGGACTCCATGCCCTCGGCCACGAAGGCGTCCACGCCGTAGCGGCTCAGCCGCTTGGCCAGCACCGCCGCCGCGACGACGGGAATGACCTTGATTCCCGCCTCCTTCCAGGCGGGAATGTACTGCCCCGGATTGCCCGCGCCGGTGGTGACCACCTGCACGCCCTCGTCCAGAATCACCTGGGCGATGTCGGCGGCATAGGGGCTCATCAGCATCAGGTTCACGCCGAAGGGCCGCTTCCCCTCCGTCAGCTCCCGGGCCCGGCGGATCTCCTTCCGGAGCCGGTCCGCGTCCCAGCCGCCGGTGGCGATCATGCCCAGGGCCCCGGCGTTGGAGCAGGCGGCGGCGAACTCGCCGGTGGCGATGTTGGCCATGCCGCCCTGGATAATGGGGAACTCGGTCCCCAGGATTTCGTTTAATTTTTTCACGGCGCTTTTCTCCTATCACGCAAACTCAATCAGGCATCCGCCCCAGGTCAATCCGCCGCCGAAGCCCACGGCCAGAAGGCGGCTGCCGGGGCCGATCTTCCCCTGCTCCCGCAGCTCGCTGAGGACCAGGGGGATGCTGGCGGCGGAGGTGTTGCCGTACTCCGCAATATTTTTATAGTACTTCTCCGGCGGGATGCGGCATTTCCGCACCGCCAGGTCAATGATGCGGGCGTTGGCCTGGTGGAAGACGAAGAAGTCCACGTCCTCCACGGTCCGGCCGGTCTTTTGCAGCACCTGGTTCACGCACCAGGGCACCGCCTCCACGGCAAATTTGAAGACCTTGGTCCCCTCCATGGAGATATAGCTGGGCTCTCCCGCCTCCGGGCCGGGGAGGCGGAGCAGCTCGCCGTTTCCGTGGCAGCCCAGCACAGCGGAGACGGAGGGCCAGCCCTCCCGGCACTCCACCACGGCGGCTCCGGCCCCGTCTCCAAAGAGAATGCAGGTCCCCCGGTCCGCCCAGTTCACCACCCGGCTCAGGTTCTCCGCCCCCACCACCAGGCCGAATTTCCGGGGAGAGGCGTTCAGCAGACACTCCATGGTGTGGAGGGCAAACAAAAAGCCGGTGCAGGCGGCGTTCAGGTCAAAGCAGGGAATGTCCTCCGGCAAACCCAGGGCCGCCTGGAGCCCGCAGGCGGCGGAGGGCACCAGGGTTTCCGGCGTCACCGTGGCCACGATGCAGGCCCCGATCTGGTCCGGCGGGACCCCCGCGTCCTCCAGGGCCCGGCGGGCCGCTTCGGCGGTGATGGAGGAAAAGGTCTCCTCCCCGGCGCAATGGCGCCGGGTTTGGATGCCGGTGCGGCTGGCGATCCACTCGCCGCTGGTGTCCACAATCCGCTCCAGGTCCTGGTTGGTCACCAGCTTGCCCGGCACGCTTCGGCCCGTCCCGCGAATTTTGATTCCGTTCATGGTTCCTCCCCCGCGCCCATCTTTCTGAATTTCTGATAACGCTTTTCCGTAAGGCCAGGCCCGCTCTCCTTTAAAAGCGCCGCCAGATGGCGGCTCAGGCAGCGGTCCAGCTCCCGGAAGACGGCCTCCGGGGCCAGGTGGGCCCCGCCCTCCGGCTCCGGAATCACGTCGTCCACGATTCCCAAGGCCAGCAGGTCCGGGGCGGTGAGCTTCATCAGGTCACAGGCCTCCGCATGCCGCGCCGCGTCCTTCCAGAGGATGGAGGCGAAGCCCTCCGGGGAGAGAATCGCGTACACCGCGTTCTCCAGCATCAGCACCCGGTCCGCCACCGCCAGGGCCAGGGCGCCGCCGCTGTTGCCCTCGCCGGTGACGGCGGCAAGGACGGGGACGGTCAGGCGGCTCATTTCCAGCAGGTTCCGGGCGATGGCCTCCCCCTGTCCCCGGGCCTCGGCCTCCAGGCCGGGATAGGCCCCGGAGGTGTCGATGAAGGTGAACACCGGGCGGCGGAACTTCTCCGCCTGCTTCATCAGCCGCAGGGCCTTCCGGTAGCCCTCGGGCCCCGGCATGCCGAAGTTGCAGCGGAGGCTCTCCTCCGCCGTCTTTCCCTTCCGGGTGCCGATAACCGTGACGGGCCGCCCGTGGTACAGGGCGATTCCCCCTAAAATGGCCGGGTCCTCCCGGCAGAGGCGGTCGCCCTTCTGCTCAAAGAAATCCGTGAACAAAGCCCCGATGATATCCGTGATATTGGGCCGCTGGGGGTGCCGGGCAATCGCTACCCGCTGGGCGGCGGTCAGACTGCTCATGGGCGGCCTCCTTTCTCATGGAGCCGCAGGAGGCGGCTCAAGGTCTCCCGGAGCTCCCCCCGGGGGACCACCGCGTCCACAAAGCCGTGCTCCTCCTGGTACTCCGCCCGCTGGAAGCCCTCCGGCAGAGTCTCACCGATGGTCTGCTGAATCACCCGGGGCCCGGCAAAGCCGATCAGCGCCCCCGGCTCCGCCAGGATAATATCCCCCAGGGAGGCGAAGCTGGCGGTGACGCCGCCGGTGGTGGGGTCCGTCAAAACGGAAATGTATAAAAGCCCCTTCTCCGAAAACCGGGCCAGGGCGGCGGAGGTTTTCGCCATCTGCATCAGGGACAAAATGCCCTCCTGCATCCGGGCCCCGCCGCTTGCGGAGAAGAGGATCAGCGGCAGCTTGTTCTTCGCCGCGTACTCAATGGCCAGAGTGATTTTCTCCCCCACGGCGGCGCTCATGCTGCCCATTAGGAAGCGGCTGTCCAGCACGCCCACCACGCACTTCCGCCCCCCGACGGTCCCTGCGGCGGTGACGGCGGCCTCGGTGAGGCCCGTCTTCCGCTGGGCCGCCCGCTGCTTCTCCCGGTAGCCGGGGAAGGACAGGGGGTCTGCGGCGGAGAGCTTGGCGTTCAGCTCCCGAAAGCTGCCCGGGTCCAGAATGGTGCTGAGGCGGTAATAGGCCCCGATGGGAAAGTGATAGCCGCAGAGGGGACAGACGGAGAGGTTCCCCGCCACGTCCTTCCGCTGGCTCTCCCCGCCGCACTTGGGGCAGGCCACCAGCCGGTCCCCGGGGACGTAGTTGTCCCGGATGGCCTTCATGGCCAGCAGGCGGGCCCGGCGCTTGGCAAAGATGTTGTTCATGTCTCACGCTCCTCCACCCGGCGGCTGAAATCCAGCAGCTCCGCCAGATGCGCGTCCAGAAAGCCCGTGGTACACCGGCCCCGGACGAATACGGGGTGGAATAGAATCTCATAAGATAACTCCGCGTTGGTGGGGAAGCCCTCCAGGGTGAATTCCTCCAGGCAGCGGCGGAGTTTGCGGACGGCCTCCAGCCGGGTGGCCCCGTGGGCCAGAACCTTGGCGGCCAGGGAGTCGTAATAGGGGGACATGGCGCAGCCGTTGTACAGGCAGGAGTCCACCCGGACCCCCGCGCCGCCGGGGAAGTGGAGGAACTCCACCTTCCCGGGGCAGGGGCGGAAGTCCCCGTGGGGATCCTCCGCGTTGACGCGGCACTCGATGGCACAGCCCCGGACCCGCACGTCCTCCTGTCTAATGTCCAGCGGCAGGCCGGAGGCAATCCGCAGCTGCTGGCGCACCAGGTCCACCCCGGTGACCAGCTCGGTCACGCCATGCTCCACCTGGATGCGGGTGTTCATCTCCATGAAGTAGAAGGCGTCTCCGTCCACCAGGAACTCCACGGTGCCCGCGCCCTCATAGCCCACGGCCTCCGCCGCCCGGACGGCGGCTTCCCCCATGGCCTGGCGCAGCGCGGGGCTGAGGCCGGGGGCGGGGGCCTCCTCGATCAGCTTCTGATTCCGCCGCTGGACGGAACAGTCCCGGTCCCCCAGGTGGATGGTATGCCCCTGGCGGTCCGCCAGAATCTGGACCTCCACATGGCGGGGGTTCAGCACCAGCTTTTCCAGATACATCTCGTCGTTTCCAAAGCAGGCGGCGGCTTCGGCCTTCGCCTCGGCGTAAGCGGCGGGAAGGGCCGACCGGCCGTCACAGCGGCGGATGCCCCTTCCCCCGCCTCCGGCGGAGGCTTTCAGCAGCACGGGCCAGCCCACGGCTTCCGCCGCCGCCAGGGCCTCCTCCGCCGAGGACACGGGGCCGTCGGACCCGGGGGTCACCGGGACCCCCGCCGCCTTCATCAAATCCCGGGCGGCGGACTTGGAGCCCGCCTTGCGGATGGCGTCCCCGGAGGGGCCGATGAAGGTCAGGCCCGCGGCGGCGCAGGCGTCGGCAAAGTCCGCGTTCTCGGACAAAAAGCCGTAGCCGGGGTGGACCCCGTCGCAGCCGGTGGCCAGGGCCGCCGTCAGCAGGGCGTCCTGGTTCAAATAGCTGTCCGCCGCCCGGGCGGGGCCGATGCACACGGACTCCGTGGCCAGCTGGACGTGAAGGGCCTCCGCGTCCGCCTCGGAATAGGCGGCCACCGTCTCGATCTCCAGCTCCCGGCAGGCCCGGAGGACCCGGAGGGCGATCTCCCCCCGGTTGGCGATGAGGACCCGCCTCAGCATGGCTTGTAGCGCATCAGCGCCTCGCCGAAAGCCGCCAGCTCGCCGTTGGCCTTCAGCACTTCCCCGATCACGCAGTCGCAGGGGGCCGGAACCTCGATCATGGTCTTCATGGCCTCCAGCAGGCAGACGGTCTGTCCCTTCTTCACCCGGTCCCCCGGCATGACGAAGGGGGGCTGCTCCGGGGCGGGGGCGGCGTAAAAGGTACCCACCAGCGGCGCGGCAATAGCGGGAGCCTCCTCCGCCGTTTCGGGCCCCGCCGCCGGGGCGGCGGGCGCGGGAACGGCTGCGGCCGCCGTAACGGGCGCGGCCTTCTCCATTTCTATCTGAACGTCCCCCTGTGACAGCTTCAGCCTTTGCAGGCCGCTGGCGTCAAAGCGGGACATGAGTTCATAAATCTCCTGGTTGGTCATACGTATTCCTTTCCAAGCCTGCCGCCCCGCTGCTGTCAACGGGGCGGCGCTTCACGGAACTTCTCCCTCACGTTTCTTCCGGGCCCCGCCGCAGACCGGCAAAGCGCTTGCGGCGGGAAAAGCCGGAGGAACCGGAGCGGATGCCCGGCGCCGTCCGGGCACGGCAGAATGTAGGCGGCGCGTCTCAGGCCTTGTGGCCCTCCAGATACTTCACGATGTCGCCCACGGTTTTCAGCCCTTCCACGTCGGCGTCGTCGATGGTGACGCCGCTGGCCTCTTCCAGGGCCATGACCAGCTCCACCGCCGCCAGGGAATCCGCTCCCAGATCGTCGGCCAGGGACGCCTCCAGCGTCACCTGCTCCGCCTCGCAGCCCAAGGTCTCCACGATGATCGCACGTACTTTCTCGAATTCCATTTGAGCTTCTCCTTGTTTGTCGAAATATCAATCATTTTAACTAAAAATATTTAATTAAAATAATTGAACTTATTTTACACAGGAGGGTCCCGGTTGTCAAGGAAAATTTTATACAGAAACTTTATGGAAATAATTTACAAAATTAGGATTTTATTATTAGCAAATAGGTATACCTAAAGTAAGAGTTGGCCGCAGTGTATGCACGAAAAGGAGGTTGACTGTATGTTAAGGTTCTTATTATTCAGCGGGGGTTTAATGTTGCTTGCCCTTGCGACAGGCGGCTTGAGCAAGGACGCGGATTTAGACTTCATTATTGACCGCAGCTGACGAAAGCCGTCAATCCGGAAATAGAAAGCGTTTTCCTGTTCCGTAAGGCGGATCAGCCCCTCGGAAGAGGACTGTATAGTCAGCACACTTGAAAATCGGATTTTACCGATTTTCATCCAGCGGCTTCGCCGCTGGCGGGCACGCCTGTGTGCTGACTATGAACTCTGACGCAAGGCCGCTTTGCGGCCTGTGCGGCGAAATATCGCCGCACAAGTTGAAAAGAAACATACTTCTTTTCAACTGTGTCAACTATAAAAACCAAAGAAGGAGCAGCGGCGTTCTCTTTTTGAGAATGCCGCTGCTCCTTCTTTATGCGTGCGCGCGATTCAGCCGGTTCCCGCCCCGGCCGTTTTCTGTCGTTTTTGGTTCAGGGCCAGATCCCTGACAACCTCCCCCGCCAGGATCAGCCCGGCGGCGGCGGGCACGAAGGCCGCGCTCCCCGGCACCTGCCGCCGGACCTCTCCCGCCAGAGACTCCTGGTAGAGCGCTCCCTCCGGCCCCCGGGGCGGCTCCTGGGAATAGACCACCTTCAGCTGTTTCACGCCCCGGCGCTTCAATTCCTTCCGCATCACCCGGGCCAGGGGACAGACGGAGGTCTCATAAATGTCCGCCACCCGGAACGCGGCGGGGTCCAGCTTGTTCCCGGCCCCCATGCAGCTGATGACGCTCGTCCCCGCTTCCAAAGCCTGCTGGATCAGGGCCAGCTTGCCGGTCACCGTGTCGATGGCGTCCACTACATAGTCATAGCAGGAAAAGTCGAATTCCCCGGCGGCGCCGGGGCCGTAGAAGACCTTCCGGGCGTTGACCACGGCGTCCGGGTTGATTTCCAGCGCCCGCTCCCGGGCTGCGTCGGCCTTGTATTGGCCCAGGGTCCGGTGCGTGGCCAGGATCTGGCGGTTCAGGTTTGTCAGGCTCACCCGGTCGCTGTCGATGAGGTCCAGCGCTCCCACGCCGCTGCGGACCAGGGCCTCCGCCGTATAGCCTCCTACGCCCCCCAGGCCGAACACCGCCACATGGGCCCGGGCCAGGCGCTCCATGCCCTCCCGGCCCAGCAGCAGCTCGGTTCTTGAAAACTGGTCCAGCATTCCCTCACTCCTCGATTCCCTGAATCTCGATTTGCTCCAGGAGCTCCTGTCCCCATCCGGTCAGCGCCATGCTGCCGTGGAGGGGATAGTCCCGGTAGGCGGCGTAGTCGAAGTTCGCCAGGGGGATGTCGTAATCCAGCCGGACCAGGCCCTTGCCCGCCAGGCCCAGGATCGCGGCGGCGTACTCCTCCCGGGGGCGTTCCCGTTCCTCCAGATACACCGGCGCTTTCCGGTCATAGGCCGCCGCGGCCGGGAGAAAGGGCGTTTCCCCCAGCCGCCGCAGCAGCGCCAGCTCTGCCTCCGTCAGCAGCAGCACCTGTCCGCCGCAGCCATGTTCACAATTTCCGCAGTTTTCACAGCCCATGTCCGTGCTCCTTTTCCGTCAAAACTTCCGCGATGGTCCCGCCGCCCACGACGGAATCGCCGTCGTAAAACACCGCCGCCTGTCCCGGCGTCACGGCCCTCTGGGGCCGGTCGAACACGACGCGGACCCGGCCTCCCGCCTCCGGATAAATCTCCGCCTCCTGGATCCCTTGGCGGGAGCGGGTTTTGGCCCCCACCCGCAAAGGGGCGTCCAGGCCCTCCACGGAGATCCAATTCAGGTCCTCCACCAGGGCCTCCCGGGTGAGCAGGGCGCTCTCCGGACCCACGGTGACGGTGTTGGCGGCCATGTCCTTCCCGCAGACATACACCGGCTCTCCCATGGAAAGGCCCAGCCCCTTCCGCTGGCCCAGGGTATAGCGGACCGCTCCCCGGTGCCGCCCAACGGTCCGGCCCTCCCGGTCCAGAAAGTCCCCGGCGGGGAAGGGCCGCCCGGTGTAGCTCTCGATGAACGCGCCGTAATCCCCGCCGGGGATGAAGCAGACGTCCTGGCTGTCCCGCCGCCGGGCGTTGACAAAGCCCAGGCGCTCCGCCAGCTCCCGGACCCGGCGCTTCTCCATGCGGCCCAGGGGGAATTGGACCCGGGCCAGCTGTGTTTGGGTCAGGGTGTAGAGGAAGTAGCTCTGGTCCTTTTGGGCGTCCAGGGCCTTTTTCAAAAGCCAGCGGCCTGTTTCCCCGTCCCGGTCCACCCGGGCGTAGTGGCCGGTGGCCACGTAATAAAGCCCTGCCGCCTCCGCGGTCTCCATAAGCCGGGAGAACTTCATGCGGCGGTTGCAGTCCACACAGGGGTTTGGGGTCCCTCCGGCCTGGTAGACCCGGACAAACTTCTGAATGACAGCCTCCTCAAACTCCTGGGCCAGGTCCAGCGCCGTGAAGGGAATCCCCAGCCTTTGGCAGACGGCTTCCGCGTCGGCGGCGTTCCGCCCGTCGTCCGAATGCAGCAGCCGCATGGTTGTCCCCTGGCAGCAAAAGCCCTGCGACAGCATCAAATAGGCCGCCGCGGAGCTGTCCACGCCGCCGCTCATGGCAATCAGCGCGCTCTTGTGTTCTTCCATTCCGCACCTCCCGGATATGATCTTGCGTCTTGCGGCCTTTATTATAGTACAGCTTTGGCGGTTTGTCACGCAATATCTCCGATCTGCGGAGCGGTCCTCCCGGCGGCTTGCATGATTGCTTTCATGGGACGGCTTCTTTGTAAAAAAGATTCCCTCTTTTCAACAAAAAAACCGATTGTCCAGAGAAATTTTGCGTCGGGAGTAGAGAAATTTTTTCTCCGAATGCTTTTATGTAAACCTGCGCTTGTTGAAATTTTCGTTGAAAACCCCGGCGGGCGCTTTTCACAATCTAAAAACGAGGAGGGAACCAGCTGGTTTTAAAGAAAATTGGCTTGTGGAAAACCTTGTGGAAAGTGTGGATAACTCTTCGTAGAAGACTTTTATGAAAAGTTTTATGTAAATTTCTGCGGAGAAGAGGAGGTTTTGGCGGAAGCCGGGGAAAGCCGGAAAACTGCGGCGAATAGCAATGGAAAAAAACTCCATTTATTTTGCGCGGTTTCCTGCGCGCACGTCAAAAACTGACAAAGTGCTCAAAGAAAAAACGCAGGATTTCCTGCGATAATACAAAAGGTAATCGCAAAACCGGCGGATACCGATGGAAAATCCGAAAATTTTCACGAAACGGGACTTCCCTTTTTTGTAAGATTCTTATATAATCAGCTTATTGTCCTGTATCAGATCCGGGGCCTCTTCCCCGGCCGGCTTTAGGAGGCGTACATGAAAATCATCATCGTGGGAGCGGGCAAGGTGGGCTCCGCCCTGACCCAGCAGCTCTCCGCCGACGGGCACAACGTCACCGTCGTGGACCAGGACCCCCAGCTCATTGACAACATCATCAATATATACGACGTCATGGGAGTCTGCGGCAACGGCGCGGTCTACAGCGTGCAGAAGGAGGCGGAGGTGGAAAAGGCGGAGCTCCTCATCGCCACCACCTCCAGCGACGAGCTGAACATCCTCTCCTGCCTGGTGGCCAAGAAGCTGGGCGTGAACCACACCATCGCCCGCATCCGCAACCCGGAATATGAAAAGCAGCTCCGCTTCATGCGGGAGGAGCTGGGCTTGTCCATGGTCATCAACCCCGAGCGGGCCGCCGCCCGGGAGATCGCCCGGGTCCTCCGCTTCCCCGCCGCCATGAAGGTGGAGTCCTTCTCCAAGGGGCGGTTGGAGCTGGTGGAGTACCGCCTCCCTGCCGACTCCGCCCTGGACGGTCTCCAGCTGGCGGACCTCTACCGGAACATCCGGGTCCGGGTGCTGATCTGCGCCGTGGCCCGGAAGGGGGAGACCATCATCCCCTCCGGCGACTTCGTTCTCCGGGCCGGGGACAAGATTTACCTCACCTCCTCCCCGGACCAGCTGGCCCAGTTCTTCCGGCACCTGGGAGTCTTCCGCTCCAAGGCGTCCACCGTCATGATTGTGGGGGCCAGCAAAATCTGCTATTACCTGACCTCCGACCTTTTGAACATGGGCATGTCCGTGAAGATTATCGACCGGGACGAGCAGCGCTGCATCCAGATGGGCGAGCAGCTGCCCAAGGCCCTGGTCATCGTAGGGGACGGCACGGACACGGACCTGCTCCACGAGGAGGGCATCGGCCAGACGGACGCCTTTGTGGCCATCACCGGCATCGACGAGGCCAACATCTTAATGTCCATGTGCGCCTCCAAGGAATCCGGGAACAACTGCAAGGTTGTGGCGAAGATCAACCGGAAATCCCTGGTGGACCTGGTGAGCAACGAGAGCATGATCGACAGCGTGATCTCCGCCCGCTCCACCACCACGGAGCTGATCGTGCAGTACGTCCGGGCCATGGAGAGCGCCGAGGGTGCTCAGATCAAGACCCTCCACCGGCTGGTGGACGGAGCGGTGGAGGCCCTGGAGTTCGGCGTGGGGCCGGACGTGCCCTTCATCGGCGTGCCCCTGAAAAATTTGAAACTCCGGAACGGCCTGCTGCTGGCCGGCATTGTCCAGCGGAACGGGAAGATTGTCATTCCCTCCGGCAACGACTGCCTGAACCTGGGGGACGACGTAATCGTGGTCACCACGGACACCTCCCTCCAGGACATCCACGATATCTGCCGGGAGTAAGGGGGGAAGCGTTTTTTGAACTATCAAATGATCGGCTTCGTCATCGGGCGAATCCTATGGACGGAGGCGGTGCTGCTGCTTCTGCCCGCCCTGGCGGCGCTTCTTTACGGGGAGTCGGCCATGCCCTTCCTGGGGCCCATCCTGCTGCTGCTGATCGCGGGGCTCCCCTTCCGCAAAAAACCCAGGCAGACCTCTCTCTATGCCCGGGACGGCTTCGCGGTGGTGGCCCTGGCCTGGCTGCTGATGAGCGCCTTCGGAGCCCTGCCCTTCCTCATTTCCGGGTATATCCCCCACTTTGTCGACGCGTTTTTCGAGACCGTCTCCGGCTTCACCACCACCGGGGCCACCATCCTCACAGCGGTGGAGCCCCTGAGCCAGGGCATCCTCTTCTGGCGGAGCTTCACCCACTGGATCGGCGGCATGGGCGTACTGGTGTTCGTGATGGCGGTTCTGCCCATGACCGACGGCCACGGGATGCACCTGCTGCGGGCGGAGATGCCGGGCCCCTCCGTCGGGAAGCTGGTGAGCCGCATGAGCGACACCGCCAAGATTCTCTACGGCATCTATCTTGCCATGACCCTCATTGAGATTGTTCTCCTGCTCCTGGGGGGAATGCCTCTCTTTGACGCCTGCATCCACGCCTTCGGCTCTGCGGGCACCGGCGGCTTCAGCAATAAAAACCTCAGCGTTGGGGCGTATGACAGCGCCTATTTCGACGTGGTAATCGGCATTTTCATGCTGCTCTTCGGCGTGAACTTCAACCTGTACTACTTCCTTCTGGTCCGCCGCTTCCGGGACGTGTTCCGGTCCGAGGAGCTCTGGGCTTACATTGCCATCGTCGGCGCGGCGGTAGCGGCGATTGCCGCGGACATCTACCATCTGTTCGGCTCCGCAGCGGAGAGCCTCCGCTATTCCTTCTTCCAGGTGGCCTCCATCATCACCACCACCGGCTACGCCACAGCGGATTTCAACCTCTGGCCCACCTTCTCCAAGGGTATTCTGGTGGTGCTGATGTTCATTGGCGCCTGCGCCGGGTCCACCGGCGGCGGCATGAAGGTGGCCCGCGTCGTCATTCTGGCCAAGACCTCCTGGGGGGACATGCGGAAGATGCTCCACCCCAACGCCGTCACCACCACCCGGTTCGAGGGCAAGTCCCTGACGGACAAGCATATCCGCAGCGTGCATCTGTTCATTACGGTGTACCTCCTGGTGTTCACCGCGTCCTTCCTCCTGCTGTGCCTGGAGGGGTTCGATATCGTCACCACCTTCACCGCCCTGACCGCCTGCATCAACAACATCGGGCCGGGCCTGGAGATGGTGGGGCCCATGGGGAACTTCTCGGCGTTCTCCTGGTGGGCAAAGCTCCTGCTGTCCTTCAATATGCTGGTAGGGCGGCTGGAGATCTTCCCCATGCTGCTGCTGTTTGCCCCGTCCATCTGGAAGCGGCGGCGGATTATCCGGCGGATGTGATATGCGCTCCGCTGCGGAAAGGAGGAAAACTGCATGAAGCCCCTAAGAGCCTGTTTAATATCTTCTGATGAGGATGGCAATGAGGGCGAAAGTAAGA
>ERZ779626.526-NODE-526-length-22359-cov-6.898897_pt1 | contig 22359 bp, 24 predicted proteins | sample MGYA00514209_ERZ779626 | MGnify/ENA primary metagenome ERZ779626 (study PRJEB29562, sample SAMEA4376713) | mouse gut metagenome | isolation source: Cecum | study: EMG produced TPA metagenomics assembly of the A DSS colitis mouse model was used to assess the...
CATGCCGTGGGAGATGATGGTGGACTCCAGGGCCACCACGGGCTTGCCGGCGGCAAGAGCCTGGGCCACCTCGGGAGATACGTCCAGATACTTGTTCATGCTCATCGTAAAATTCCTCCTTATTGTCATTGGCTGTGCTGAGCCCGTACTAAACGCTGTTTTGCAATCAAAAAGTCTTTCTTTCAGACAGAAAAAGAAGCGATCCGCTCCATCAGCGCCTCCACGCTCATGGCGTCGTTGATGGTCTCGCCGCTCTCCATAGCAATGGCGGCGGCGGCAAGGCCCGCCCGGGCGGTGTCCTCCAGGGCGGTGCCCTTCAAATATGCCCAGGCCAGCGCCGCCATAAAGGCGTCCCCGCATCCGGTGGTATTCACCATGTTCCCCTTTAAGCAGGGCAGGCGCACCCGGCCGCTGTGGTCCGCCGCCAGCACCCCGTCCCCGCCCAGGGAGATGAACACCCGGCGCAGGCCCGTCTCCAGCAGGGCGTCCGCCGCCCGGTTCAGGCTGGCTTCGCCGGTGATGGCCACCCCGGACAGCAGCTCCGCCTCGATGCGGTTGGGCTTGAGGGTGTGGAGCCGCCCCAGCACCGGCCGCAGCTTCTCCGCCTTGGCGGTGGACACCGGGTCGGCAAAGACAGGGGGCTTCACGTGCTGGGCCAGCCACTGGATGGCCTCGGCGGGGATGTTGGCGTCCGCCACCACCAGCTGGGCGTTTTGCAGCAGCTGGGACCGGGAGGCCAGAAACGCCGGGGTGATATGGCGGTAGATGTCCATATCGGACAAGGCCAGCTCCATCTCCCCCCTCTCGTCGGCGATGAAGAGGTAGGTGGACGTGCGCTCCCCCGGCGCCTGAAGGGCCCGGCTGATGTCGATGCCCAGTTCCCCGCAGGAGGCGGCGATCCGCTGGGCGTGGCCGTCGTCCCCGAAGGCGGTGAGCAGACGGGTATCCACCCCCAAAAGGGCCATATTGTGGGCGATGTTCCGCCCCACGCCACCCAGGCTCATGCGCACCACGCCGGGGTTGGAGTCCGCCCGCACCAGCGGAGCGCTGGACACGCCGCCGATGTCCATGTTCACCCCTCCCACCACCACGGCGTAGGGGGCGGTGGACACGATATAGCCCTTTCCGGCGATGTGTCCCTTCTTCATCAGGTTGGATATGTGCACCGCCACCGACGACCGGGCGATGCCCGCCTTATCCGCCAGCTCCTGCTGGGAAATGAGCGGGTTCTCCTCAATCCATCGCAGAATCTGCCGTTCCCGCTGGGTCATGGACACCACCTCTAAACTTTTCTCTTTTTATTAAGCATATGATTATACGGCGGATTTGTCAAGAGAAATTTTGCGTTTTTCAAAAAAATCCGCGCCGCTTCACCCGGCGGCGCGGACACGGAAAACCAGCCGGCGGATGCCCGCCGGCTGGCTGTTGTTCAAAAGTCCTGATTTTTGTCGGACAGCACCGTCCGCCGCTGGTTGGCCTCCTCCTCCGTCTCCCAGGGAAGCACGTCCCCCGGCTCCTTCAGGTAGTTGAGGATCTGCCAGATCCCCTCCCCGGTGTAAGAGCTGACGTGGAAGATGGGGTTGGCCCCGGCCATCTCCAGCCAGTGGTGGGCCCGCTCAATGCCCCCGTTCTCCTGGTCGATCTGGGTGACGATGCCGATGACGGGCCGGTTGGCGCAGGCCGCCACACAGGGCGGGTAGAGGGAATAGGGCTCGATGGTGCTCAGCAGCAGCCCCACCACATCCGCCTCATAGGAGTACAGCGCCAGCGCCCGGCCCAAATTGGCCGTCTGGGCGTACTCCCCCGGCGTGTCGATGACCACGCTGTGGTGGTTGACGTACTGGGTCTTGTGATAGTGGATGGTGCCTCCCCGCAGGGCCTGGGTGAGGGTGGTTTTGCCGCACTCGCTGCGGCCTACGAACATGATCTTCTTCATGTTTTGGTGATCTCGCACACGGTGAAGCCCAGCCTGTGCTGTAAGAAATTGGTGATGCCCTGCATGGCGGACTGCACGTTGGAGATGCGCCCGGTGAAGATCAGCGTGCCGCTGAAGCGGTCGATGAAGCCCATCTCCACCTTGGAGGTCTTGAGGGCCACATCCCCCGCGATCACCGCCGTCTCCGACGGGCACAGGCAGCAGATGCCAATGGCGGCCTGGGCGTAATCCACATTGGGGTCCAGCCCCAGCTTTTTGTAGATGATCTCGTCCGGGCTGGCGATGATGTGGGCCAGGGTCACCTGCTTGCCGGGGACCGTCTCCTGGATGAGACGGATTTTGCCCTCCGTTGACGCACCGAATTTCAACAGGCTGTCAAGGGGTTCCTTGTCCATGGCCAGCCACACTCCTTTACCTTTTTCTGCGGAACCGGCCCGGCCGGAATATTCCGGCCAGGCGGTTTTGCGTTGTTAGATCAGCTTCTCCAGCAGCCCCTTATGGGGAGAGGGGATGACGCAGGTGCTGGTGATGTCGCCGGTATCCGCCAGCTGGTTCAGGCAGGAGTTGATGGCCGACTTCACCGCGGACACCTCGCCCGTGAGGATGAGGTAGCCCTTGCCGCCCAGGCCCCGGGCCACCCGCACTTCCATGAGGGCGACGTTGGACGCCTTGGCCGCGATATCCGCCGCCCGCACGATGGTGAGGGCGGACATGGTCTCCAGCAGGCCCAGGGAGGTGATCTTTTCCACCTCGGCGGTGCCCACCAGGGCGCCGGGTACAGAGGCGTGCACGTTGTTGATGGTGTGGTGGCAGATGAGGTAGGCCCCCGCCGCTTGGCGGCCGGTCTCCATAGAGCTCTTGACGGCCCCCACCTGTCCGCTGATGATGATGATGTACTTGCCCGGGCAGATGGCGGTGGCCACCAGCAGCTCCACATTGGCGGCCTTCAGCATCTCATCGGCGGTCTGCACCCCGGCGGGGATGCTCTTCAGCTCGATCAATCCAATCGACTTTCCCATAAGCGTCCTCTTTTCTTATGACTAGATTTCGTCAAGCCTGAATGACGATGCTCTCGCCGTCAATGGCCGCGATGGTCCCCGCGATGCTGGCGTGGAGGCTGGAGCCCAGCTTGCCCTCGGGAATCTGAGCGATGAGGCCGCCCTTATCCACCTGGGCCCCCACGCTCACCACCGGCTCAGAGGGCGCACCCGCCCCCTGCCGCAGGGGAAGCCTCACCCTGTCGTAGGCGGGAACCGACTCATCCAGAGGCGCGGACACGTCGTAGCTGGACAGGCCCAGCTGATGGATCAGCTTATGCACCGGGTAGCGCTTATAGTCCCGGAAGGGGGCGGCGTGCTCGGGCTGGTTGTGTAGCTCGTTGCGGATGCCCTGCCCCGCCAGGATGTTCTTCATGTTGTTGTTGAGCTTCCAGGGCTGGAGGCCCATGACGCAGGCGTACTCGCACAGGCGGCACCCCACGCACAGATAGGCGTTCATGGGGGTCTGCTCGGGGTCGCACAGGCTGCCGTAGGCCACCACCCGCATCAGCTTGTGGGGCTCGATGCGGTGGCCCAGCATGTGGCGGGGGCACACCTCGGAACACAGCGAGCACTGCATACAGGCGGTAGCCGCCCGCCGGGTGGAGTCGGTGATGGGCCGATCCAGGCTCACCAGCAGGGGGTGCCCGTCAGGCACCACGATGAGGCCTTTGGTGGTCTTGGTGATGGTACTGTCCACAGGGACAATTTTGCCCATCATGGGGCCGCCGTTGACCACCTTGTAATGGTCCACGGTGGCTCCCCCCGCCAGGGCCAGAGCCTGGGCCACGGTGATACCCAGGGGAACCTTGACGGTCTTGGGCGTGCGCACCGCGCCGGTGAGGGTGACGTACTTCTCCACCACCGGCTTGCCCTGGGAGGCGTCCAGCACGTTGAGGGCGGTCTCCACATTGGTGACCACCACGCCCACAGCCAGGGGGATGCCCCCCTCGGGGACGATGCGGCCGGTGACCTCGTAGACGATGACCTGCTCGTCTCCCGCCGGATAGAACGCCCCCAGCAGGTGGACGCTCAGCTTCGGGTGCTTTGGCAGCTCCCGCTGAAGGGAGGCCGCGGCGGCGTGGTAGTGCTCTTTCAGGGCCACCACGCCCTTTTCCGCCCCCACGTGGTCCACGATCAGGTCCAGGGCAGTGAGCAGCTTTTCCGCCTGAAGGTCCATGAGCTGCTGGTCCACCCGGAGCAGGGGCTCGCACTCCGCCCCGTTGATGATGACCGTGTCAGCCTTGGCGTTGAGCTTAACGTGGGTGGGGAAGCCGGCGCCGCCGGCCCCCACCACGCCCGCGCTCTGGACCTGGGCGATCAAATTTTCAGACATAAGGCGCACCCCTTCCGATTAACGGACATCCAGGCCTCCGACCAGCACGCATCTGCGCCGCCGGGCGAAGGACTTGGCCGTGGTCAGCCCCTCTCCGGTGGGACCGGCGATGGTAAACGTGGTGCAGCCCTCGCCGCCCACGCCGATACCGGCGTAGGAGGGGCCGTTCTTCACGAAAATGGTGGTCTGGATCAGCTTGGCCATCTTGGTCAGCTTATCCACGTTCCGGGAGTGCATCATGGCGGTGTGGCGGTTGCCGTGCTCCACCCGAATGGCCATGTCGATGGCGGCGTCCACGTCGGGCACCCGCACCACGGGCAGGATGGGCATCATCAGCTCCACCTGCACGAAGGGATGGTCCTCGGTAGTCTCCATCATGATGACCTTCACCTCGGGGCCCACATTGATGCCTATCTTTTCCAGAATATACCGGGCGCTCTTGCCCACGTAATCGGTAATGGGGTGCTTGCCGTCCTCCTTCACCACCAGCTTTACCAGCTTTTCGATGATGGCGGGGTCCTTCACCTCGTAGGCGCCGCACTTCTTCATGTTGAACATGAGATAGTCGGCAATGGAGTCCACAGCGATGACTTCCTTCTCCGCAATGCAGGGCAGGTTGTGGTCAAAGCTGCACCCGTCCACGATGTCCTGGGCGGCCTTCTCGATGTTGGCGGTCTCGTCCACCACCACGGGGGGATTGCCCGCGCCCGCGCCGATGGCCTTCTTGCCGCTGGACAGCACCGTCTTGACGATGGCGGGGCCGCCGGTGGCCACCAACATCCGCACCTTGGGATGGCTCATCATGGCGTTGGTATTCTCAATGGAGGGCTCGGCCACCGTGACCACCAGATTGGCGGGAGCGCCCTCCCGGGCCAGGGCCTTGTTGATGAGCTGGATCAGATGCAGGGACACCATCTTGGCCCGGGGGTGGGGGCTGAACACCACGGAGTTGCCCGCCGCCAGCATCCCGATGGAATTGCAGATGACGGTCTCAGTGGGGTTGGTGGTGGGGGTGATGGCCCCGATAACGCCAAAGGGAGAGTACTCCACCAGGGTGAGGCCGTCGTCGCCGCTCATGGCGTCGGTGGTCAGGTCCTCGATGCCGGGGGACTTGGTGGCCGCCAGGCGGTTCTTCACCAGCTTATACTCGTAAGCGCCCATGCCCGTCTCCTCCACGGCCAGGCGGGAGATATAGTCCAGGTTCTCCTCCTCCAGCACCACGTCTCGGATGGCCTGCACGTACTTGGCCCGGTCGTGCATGGAGCAGTTCAAATATGCCTTCTGAGCGGCGGCGGCGGCCTCCACGGCGTCGTTCATGCTGTCAAACACGCCCCAGTCGCCGCCGGCGGCGGCGCAGTTGGGCTCCGCGCTGCCCATGTCCACACGGCTGAGTACCTGCTTGACGATGTTGGCCACCACTTGTTCATCAAAGCTCATTAGCGGTTCCTCCTTAAATTGACATTGCGTAGCGCGCGATCTCCATATCCTGCTCCACCGTCCCGCCGGACACGCCGATCCCTCCGGCCGCCTTGCCGTCCACCATATAGGGGAAGCCGCCGCCAAACAGCACGATCCTGCCCGGGTTGGAATTCTCAATCCCATACAGGGGGCCGTCCGGCCGGGAGGCCGCGCCCAGCTCGTGGGTAGGCATCTGGAAGGCAAACGCGGTATAGGCCTTGCCGGCCGACACCTCCACGCTGCCCACAAAAGCCCCCTCCATCCGCTGGAGGAACATCAGGTTGCCTCCGGCGTCCACGGCGGAGAACACCACCGGCACGCCCAGCTCCTTGGATTTCTCCACGGCCCGGGCCGCCATGCGGTGCAGAATATCCAAATTCATGGGGGGAAAGCCGCCCATACCCTGCTGCTCCATGGCCTCCTTCACCAGGCCGGTGACCTTTTCCCGCATCTGGGTCAGGTCCTCCTGAAGCCGGGCCATGGCGTAGATGGCGTCGGACAGCCGGTTGATGTACCGCACCAGCACCTCCCGGACGGGCAGTTCCACAATCCGCCGCTCCGCCCGCCGGACGATGGTCCGGGCCACGTGGAGGGCCGCCGAAGCGGGGTCCACGCCGGGGATGACGAAGTGGGTCTGCTTGCCGGTGGTGAGGGTGCAGGTGTCCACCACCCCCTCCAGGAACGCCACGTCCTCTTCGGAGATATTCCCCTTGAGGGCGGCGGCGGTCTCCGGGGAGTCGCTCGCCAATTCCGCGCCCACGGAGAACAGCCGCCCTTGAATTTTGCGGACCGTGGTGCGGATGAATTCATTATCGGTCTGGGTATAGGCCATGCCCAGCATGGAGTTTGCCTCGTCGATGGTGCCGTAGCACTCCACCTTGGGGTCGGATTTGGACACCCGGCCCCCGCCCACCAAGCTGGTCTGGCCCTTATCGCCGCCCTTGGTGTAAAGGTTCGCCATCAGCCCACCTCCACCGTATCCACAATGCCCACAATGGCCTTGTCAATGGGGGCCGAGGCGTTCTGGAACACGTACCGGGCGGAACTGCCCTGGCTGACGATGACGATCTCGCCGGTACCCGCGCCCACGGAATCCACAGCGATCTCGGTGCTGCCCTCCCGCTCCAGGCGCTCGGTGAGCTTCTCCACAATGAGCAGCTTCATCCCGACCAGGTCTTTGTTCTTACTGGTGGAGACCACGGTGCCGATCACTCTGCCTAAATACATTTCGCTCCACCTTTCCTTACGATTCGATTTGAATGGTCACGCCCCGCCTGCGGGCCTCGTCGGAGGCCAGGGCGGTGACGATGGCGCCTTTCGGCACAACGATAACCGCGCCCCGGGGGGCGGTGTTCAACGCTTTCACACTGAGCACTCTGCCTGTCATGGCGGGCCGGATCACGTTTCCGCTCCGGGTCTGATGGCCCTGGGACTTGGTCGGGGCCTCCCGCTTTTCCGCCGCTTTGGCGGGCAGAAAGCTGGTGACCGCCTTGCGCACGGCCTTGGCCATGTCCTCCGCCGCAGTCAGCCGGGCCCCATAGGCCTGGAGCTTTTCCAAGTTGCCGTGCAGGGCGTCCCGCAGGGCAGGGGTCATATGATAGCCCAGCTTGGCCCGCATGGGATTGTCCGGGCAGGCCCCGTCCACCGCGACCACCACATTCTTCCCCTTCAGCAGCCCGCTCAGGATCATCGCCGCGGCGGGGGTGTCCGACATGCAGCCGGCCAGATGGGCGGCGGTGTTCACCGTCAAGGCGGGCACCAGGATGGTCTGGAATCCGGCGGCAACCTTCTCAGGGGGCTGGTCCGCCGACTCCACCCACAGCTCTTCCGGCTCCAGCGCGTCGCGCACGGCCTTTTCCCCCGTCACGTGCATGGCGCTGCGGCTCATGAGCACATGGTAGGTAAAGCCTTCGCTCCGAAGGGCCTTCAGCTGCTCCAGCGCTGCCGGAACGCCGATGGCCGCGCCGGTGACGATCACCAACGCCCGCTTTTGGCGTTCCACCAGCTTTTGAATCACCCGCTCCGCCAGCTCGTCCGCCAGCAGGGTCATGGCCAGCTCATGCCGTTCCTGTTCTGTCAATGGTCCTCACCTGCCTTAATTGGTGCAGTTCATGGCGATTCCCAGCGGCGTCACCAGCAGCGGGGCCGTGGGCTTCACCACAGGGATCTCCAGATATTTTTGGAACACGGTCTCGAACTCGGTGAAGCAGCACGCGCCCCCCACCACATAGACCGTATTCACCGGGTATTTCGCCAGGCAGCGCTTGACGATGGCGGCCATTTTCTCCACCACCGGCTTGATTACCGGGAACACGCTGTGCTCCTGGGCCGGGTCCCGCTTCATCAGCTCGGCCTCGTGGGTGTCGCACCCGTGGAAGCCCGCCAGCACCAGCGTCATATGGGTGCCGCCGGTGGGCTCGTCGTCCACGAAAATCACCTTGCCGTCCTTCAAAATGCTGATGCCGGTGGTCCCTCCGCCCACGTCAACCACTGCCCCGTCCGTAATACCCAGCACGGAGGCCGCCGCCGTGGGCTCATCCACGGTGCTGGTGAGGCGGAACCCAGCCGCCTCCACCACATTCCCGATGGCCTTGACGCTCCCGGTCACGATACCCGGCGGGATGGCGCAGCCCGCCGCGTCCAGCGTGACGCCCAGCTGGTCCTCCAGCTCGGCCTTCAGCCGGGTGACGGTGCGCACGGCGCCCATGTAATCCACCACCACGCCGTCCCGCACCACGGTGGAAGGGTAGGTGATGCCGGCCACCGGCCGGTTCTCCTCGTCCACCACGGCCAGCACGATGTTGGCGGTTCCCAGGTCCACGCCGGTGCGCAGCACTCCCGTCCAAGGGTTATTCCGATGTTCTTCAATGAGGCGCTCAAACTCCACCAAGATGTCGTTGCACGCCTCCATGTCATGGCTCATATCCGTTCTCCACCCTCAAGTCCTTGCTCAGTCCACGATGATATAGGCCCGGTCGCCGTTCTTCACGCCGAAGGCGTTGGCCTCGTCCACGTCGATGTGCATTTCCGGCGCGAACTGATCCGACACCCGGATGAGCACGTTGTGGAAGATACCCCCCCGCAGCCCGCGGATCTCCACCTTCACCATCTGCTTATCCTTCACCCCCATGCGCTGCGCGTCCCCGGGGGTCAGATGGATGTGGCGCAGAGCGGCGATGGTCCCCGTGTCCTTTTCGACGGTCCCCTTGGGGCCCACGATGGTCACGCCCGGGGTGCCCGACAGCTTGCCGGACTCCCGGATGGGGGGACGCACGCCCAGGGCGAACCCGTCGGTGACGGAGATCTCCACCTGGGACTCGCTCCGCAGGGGGCCGAGCACGCGCACGCGGCTCAGCTCCCCCTTGGGTCCATGGAGGGTAACGGTTTCCTCGCAAGCATACTGGCCCGGTTGGCCCAGCTCCTTTTTAAAGGTCAGCTCGCTGTCCTGACCAAACAGGATGTCCATATCCTTCCGGTCCAAATGGATGTGCCGGTTGGACACGCCGATGGGCACCGAGCGCTGGAACTTCTCCAGCTCCTCGATGACCAGCCGGGTGACCAGTTGAACGAACATCTCATAGGTCTGTTTCTCCACGGTTCATACCACCTTAGCCCAGGTCTTCGGGCAGGATTTTCTCCACGTCGGTGTGGGGCCTGGGGATCACATGGACGGACACCAGCTCGCCCACCTTCTCGGTGGCCACAGAGCCCGCGTCCACAGCCGCCTTGACGGCGCCCACGTCGCCCCGGACCATGACGGTGACCAGGCCGGAGCCGATCTTCTCATAGCCGATCAGGGCCACGTTGGCGGACTTGGTCATGGCGTCGGCTGCCTCAATGGCGCCCACCAGGCCTTTGGTCTCGACCATGCCGAGAGCTTCACCCTTATTCATAGTTACCTCCTAATGGTCGTCATGCGACCCTGCTTATTGTTTGCGCTTCCCGCCCTTTTTGGCCGGGGCCTTCCGGCCCGCCTTGGGCTTGGCCGGGGCGGCCTCCTCCCCGGCAGGGGCCTCCTCCACGGAAGGCTCCTCCGCCGGGACTTCCACAGCCTGCTCCGGCTCCTCCGGGGCTGCTTCCGGCTCCGGGACAGCTTCCTCAGCGGGGGGCACCGGCTCGGTCGGGGCCTCCGGGACCGCTTCCGGCTCGGGAACGGCCTCCTCGGCGGGGACCTCAGGCGCGGGCTCCTCCGCCGGGGCTGACGCCTCGGGTTCGGGTTCCGCCGCCTGGACAGGGGCTTCCCCCACCGCCTCAGGGACGGCCGGGGCCTCCGGCGGCCGCTCCTCCTCGGGGACCGGGGCGGGCGCTTCCTTTTCCGGCTCATCGGGACTCATGGGGGGCTCCGGGGGGGCGGGAGGCTCGGGGTCCGACGGAAGCTCCGGGGGATTGTAACCCACGGTGTCGCCGTTTTCCACCAGCATCTCCAGCGCGGCGGCGGGACGCGGGATAACCCGCGTGCTCACCACCCGGCACACCTTGCCCGCCGCGATCTTGGCGGCGTCCACGGCGGCCTTGACGGCCCCCACGTCGCCCTGGATCTTCACGGTGGTCCAGCCGCCGCCCTTGGTCAGCTCATAGCCGATCAATTCCACATTGGCGGACTTCACCGCGGCGTCGGCGGCAGTGATGCCGCCGGCCAGCCCCTGGGTCTCGATGAGCCCTAAACTCTTCTGCATACAAGTACCTCCTAGTCCAGAGGTTTCAGCGGCAATTTCTTCACCAGCCGCGCCGCGTTGGCCCCCAGGGCTCGCACCTGGTCGGCCTGCCGGGCGGGGACCCGGTAAAGGGGCCGGCCCTGCTCCAGCTTGGAGTAGTGCAGGACCACGAACTGCTTATCCAGTCCCAGCCCCACCTCCAGCCGGGAGGCCTGGGCGGCTTCCCAGGCCATGGCCAGCGCGTCCATGCCCTCTTTCGTCCCCTGCTCCCAGGGGATGCCCTCCTCCTCCATGCCGTAGGTCAGCTGCCGCAGGGCTGACGGAGAGGCGTCGGGACTCATGAGGACATGGACATTGGGTTTGATCATCTCAATGGGCATGGCCATAGGTCAGGCCCTCCCTTCCAGCACCGACAGCACCAGGCCGGTGGCCACCGCGTTGCGGGGACCCTCGCTGCCACGGATGTTGCCGCGCCCGGCCACCACCTTGTACTGGGACAGGGCGTCGGTAACCATCTGAGGCACCTCGAAATCCAGAGCGGAGCCGCCCACCAGCACCACGAACCGGATATCCCGGACGCTGCCCGTGGGGCTCACCCGGGTGAGGGCCCGGATAGCGTTGGTGACAAACACCTTCTGCTTGGCCTGACGGCGGATGAGGCGGATCTTTTCCATAGACCAGTCCCCCTCCAGAGGGATCATATTGCCCTCCTTTAGGATGACCACTTTCGCAAAAATATTGGGGTCCAGCGGGGTGGGGAAGAATTCCACGGTGCCGTTCTCGTGGCGGATGTGGAACAGGCTCTCCACCTTGGCCATGGGGTACTTCTTCACGTCTTCCGCCGTGTCAAAGTTGTCCAGGCCCATCTCCGACTGGATGAGGAGGGTGACCATGTTGCCCGCCCCGGCCAGATGGATGGAGTGGATGGTCCCGTCCTCGCTGATGATGGACGCGTCGGTGGAACCGGCGCCCATGTCCAGAATGGCAAGGGGCTTGTTGGTGCCGGGGGTGGTCAGCGCGCCGCGAATGGCCATGTCGGCCTCCACGCCGCCCACCTGCACCGGCACGCCGATCTGTTCGCCAAACTCCCGGGCGATGGCCTCCATCTGAAGCCGGTCGGCCTTCACCATGGCGGCGATGCCCACGGCGTTCTCCTGGGAGAACTCGTTGGCCAGACCGCCCTGAACCTTCTGGGGGGTAAAGGTATCCACCGCCAGCAGGTCCTGAATGTGGATGTCACGGGGGTGCTGCTTGGTCAGGTTGGCCATCACCTGGCGCACCTTCTCCAGCATGCCGCCCGCGTTGGTGCCCGGCTCGCCCCGCACGTCCTCTAGAGCTGGGATGGACTCCACGGCCTTCATGATCTTATCCGCGCCGTCGTCCACGTCCACCTTCACCGTCCGCATGGCGCCTTTCAGCTCCATGGTGCCGGCGGGGATCTTGCGCTCCTTCACGTCGCCGCTGGGGGTCTTGATGACCACGGCGGACCGGTTGCCGATGAGGGCCCGGGCAATGGGAACCACCTGCCGGGTCTCCTCGGAAGACAGCCCGAACAGGGTGGCGATGCCGTAGGGATTGGACAGCACCTCCACCACGCCGCCCACTCCGGCCACCTCCACCGCCGAGCGCATGCCCAAGGGGACCTTGTCCACCAGGGATACCTCGTCCACGATGGGGATCTTTCGGTCCAGGCGGTTGTGGATGAGCACGCCGTCGTCCCGCTGCACGATGGCCGCGGTGACCTGCCGGGTGCCGGAGGAGCCCTTGTTGATGAGCTTCGCCGCGTCCTCAAAGTCCACGCTGGCGGGGATGACGGCAATATAGTCCTTGCCGCCGGGGGCGTCCTCCAGCTCAGTAATCAGAACGGTCTCCCCCACCCCGACGCCCATGCCGCCGGGGGTGGAGGGATTGTGACCGATCATGGTGGACTCGGTGATGATGGTCTCGGTGATGGTCTCCATGGCCACGTCGCCGATGACCGGGGCCGCCTCATTGAGGCGCACCTCCGACAGGTCCTTCACCTCCAGCCCCGCCTTTTCCAGGGCGTCGGTCAGGGAGTGAAAGATGCCGTTGATGTTCTGCCGGGTCCCCTTGATGCCTGTGGTGGGCACCGTGCCGCTGGCCAGGAATTCAAGCTTGCCGCCGTCCAGCCTGCCCAAGGCGGTTTCCGTTGTCGCGTTGCCGATATCAATGCCTGCGACGATCTTCATGTGCGGTGCCTCCTGACTTTTAATGGGTTTTTATGCCGCTTCTCGATCAAGCGCTCTGCTCCGCTGCCGGATGAAACCCTAAAAGCCGCCAACACGTTGGACAGCAAATTAGAACTTCTTCAAACGGTCGCGCTTCTCATAGACCTCGGCGGCCTCGCGCACCAGGGCGGCGGCGGTCTTGGCGCCGTACTTGCCGTCCAGCTCGTTGGCGATGTCCACCAGCTCCTGCTTGGTGGAGCGGTAGGGACGCAGGGCGTTGTAGATCTCCAGCAGCCGCTCGTCGGGCACCGCGATCAGCTCGGCGGCCCGGCGCAGGTTGCCTGCGAAAGCCTCGCGGTTGACGGACTCGGCCACCTGAGCCTGGTACTCCAGGGTCTCGGGGGCGATACGCATATCGTCGGAGGTCAGCTCGCCGCTGAGCACCTTCTCATAGCTCAGGCTGCTGAAGGGCTTGCCGGTGGGAGTCTTGATCTTGTCGGACTCTTTCTCGGCCAGGGGGTAATTGGCGGCGGTCATCGTGCCGCCGGCGGGGGTAGAGGGAGCGGAACCGGCGCCCTTGTTCATGGCGCTCATGACCTGCTCCACGATCTGTCTCATTAAAGCTTCCTGATCCATATTCCTGCCTCCCTTTACTTAAACGAAACGGTGACGGCCTGAGGCTTCTTGTTCCGGTCGCAGTGCTCGGTCTCCTTGATGTGGAGCAGAGCGGCGATGGCCTGATAGGTGGGACGGGCCATCTGGTCGTTGCGCACGGTGACGGGGGTGGGAGCCTCGCCCTTGGCGTACTTGGCGGCGTTCTTGCCGATCTGACGGAAGGTGTCCATCTCGATCAGCGGCGCCTGAGAGAACAGCTCCAGGTTGCTCAGGGGGGGCAGGTCCTTCTGATGGATCACCGTGGTCCCCTTGGACTGGATGCCGATGCCGATGCCGGAGCCGGAGTACTCGGCCGCGTCATGGGCGACGAAGGACACGTCGGAGGTGCGGAACACCCGGATGATGCGCCACTTCATGCCCTCTTCCTCGATGCCGGCGATGATCTCGCGCAGCACCTTGCTGTGGGGCTGATGGATGATGGTCTCATGCTGGTACACGCCGAAGGCGGGAGCCAGGCCGATGACCACCTCGTCGGGGGCCACGCCCTTGGCGGCCTCGCCGGTGTCGGCCAGGGTCATCTCGCCGGCGGACAGGGTGCTGGCGGCGGGAGCGGCCTTGGCCGCGGGAGCGGTCGAGGCGGAGCCCATCTCCTTGAGGACCTCTTCGATCACACTGCGGAGCATATTTTCGTCAAAATTCATAGTTCGACCCTCCCTCTGATTAGATGTCTTCCGGCCGGATGGCGTTGGGGATGTTCTTGATCTGCTCCCAGCGCTCCTCGCTGAGCTGATAGCCGGTCATGGGACCGTGATAGTCGTTGGGGGCGTTCACGCCGGAGAATACGTGGAAGTCCTTGTCGAAGATGGAGGCGGTGTGCAGATAGTCGCCGGCCACCTTCTGGCGGAGCATGTTGTAGATGTTCTGGGCCACGTCGGGGAAGCCGGCCTTGTCCAGCGCCTTGACGAAGTCCACGCCGGTGACCTTGCGGGCCATCATGTCCTCAATGGCTTTCAGATCCTCGTTGACGTTGCGGTTGGGCATATCCTCGGAGCCCCGGGCGTAGGTGGCGGCCTCCACTTCCTCGTCGGTGATGGGGGGCAGGCCCAGCTCACGGAACATTCCCTGGAGGGCGCGGGCGGCCTTGTTGCGGGCCTTGATGACGTCCTCTTCCTTGACGGGCTGCAGGCCGCCGTCAATACGCATGTCGCGCTGGATGATGTTCCAGTCGTCGTAGTCGTCGGCGTCCCAGTTGGAGCCCGCGAACATGTTGTCGTAGTTGGGGGTGGCGGAGTAGCCGGAGCAGATGTAGTCGGTGCCGGAGAAGAGCTGAGGCACGCTGCGGGCCACCCGGCGCAGGTCGGAGTGGGTGAAGGTCTGGTCGTTGGAGGTGGTGGACTCCAGGTCCAGCAGCATGGCGATCAGGTTCTCAGCGGCGATGGCGCGGATGCCGCCGGGCACGCCCGCGGGCACGCCCACGCAGGACACGGAGCCGTTCTGGGTGCCCTGCACGCCGGCGCCCTTGGTGACGGCCAGGCAGCGGGCTTCCAGGTACAGCATGCTCTTGCCCTCGGCGTAGCCCATCTGAACCTCGGAGCCGGTGCCGGAGGTGAAGCGCATCTTCAGGCCGCGGCTGGCGTAGCAGCTGGCCAGGAACGCCTTGGAGTAGGGGGTGTCGTCGCCGTCCATGAACACGGGCTCGGTGCCGTACACGGAGATGGTCTCGGCGTAGGTGGTGAAGCCGCGCATACCCAGCTGGAGCTCAGTGGCCTCTTCCAGGGCGCACTGGGTCATGATGCCGGGACGGCCGGCCTGAGCGCCCACAAACAGGGCCATGGCGTTGAAGGGGGCGTAACGGGCGATGCCAACGGTGGTCTCCATCTCGGCGAAGCCGCGGACAGCGGCCTCGGCGGCGTCGGCGGCGATCTGGATGGGATTGTCCTTCACGTTGGTGACGTGGCACTGGTTGGCCGGCATCAGGCGGGCGCGCATCTTGGTCATGCCCATCATGATCTCCACGATGGTCAGCTTGCCCACGATCTCAGTCAGCTTGGCGGGGGTGACGGACAGGGTGATGTCCAGGATCTCGTCCCGGGAGACGTTGATGTCAACGATCTTGCGGGCGATCTCCAGGGAGTCGATGGCCATAGCCTTCTCCGCGTTGCCCAGCCGGATGGCGTGGTCGGCGATGAAGGTGTCCAGCATGTCGAAGTCGGCACGGGCCTTGCCGTCCATCTCCACCACGCGGCCATTCTCAATCTTGATGCTGGGCTTGGGGTCGAAGGGGCTGTTCATGGCGATCAAGCCGACCTCAGGCCACTCCTGCACGTACCCGTCCTGGTTGACCGGGCGGGCTGCCAGAGCTTCAAAACGCTTAGATTTCATAGCTTATGCTCCTTCCCGGCTTATATTAAATGATGTAGGGGGTGGTGGCGGACTTCAGCTCCTCGTCGGGAGCCAGGGTGCCCAGCAGCTGGATGCCCACGTCCCGGGCGGCGATGATGGCCTGCTTCACAGCGCCGGAGTCGCCGGAGAAGAAGAAGTTGACCTCGTTGGAGTAGCTGGTGCCGCCGTTGCCCGGGGTGGCGATGGTCACCGCGTCGATGGTAGCGGCCTTGGCGGCGGTATCCGCCAGGACGATGCCGATGCCGGCGGGAGCGCCCACGGTGATGCCGAAGCTCTTGCCGATGGGAGCGCCGAAGGCCTTGTTCAGGGCATAGGAGGCCCGGGCGGTGTACTGGAACTCCAGGTGGCCGGCGCTGTTGCCGTACACGTCGCCGAAGGTCCGCTCCACCTCGCGCAGGGCCACCTCGACGGCCCGGCGCACGTCGGACACGTCCTCAGCGCCAAAGACGATCAGGGAGCCGTGGCCGGCGCCGCCCTCGGTGTCCCGGGGGCACTCGATGAGCAGGATCTCGCTGTTGGTGGCCTTGATGGCCTCGTCGGCGGCGAAGATCTGGGGGCCGGCGCCCACGCGGTCGGAGATGATGCCGATGGCGCGGTACTTGGGGTCGATCTTCAGGGCCTCGTGCACCTGATGGTCCACGTTGGCGATGACCAGGCCGATGGTGTGGCCCATGGCAGTGCCGACAAACTCAGTCAGGTTGCACTGGGGAGCGGCCGCGCAGGCGCACTCCTCGGCGGGGGCGGACGCGCCGATCTTCTTCATGACCTCGTCCATGACCTTGCTGACCAATTCATCCATGTGATTTACCTCCATTTATGAAGTGATGTTTGTTTATGTGGAAACTGTAACGCAGGGGTGTCGCCGGATTTTGGGACTTACTCCATGTGGGGCAGGATCTTCTCCACGTCGCTGTGGGGACGGGGAATGACATGGACGGAGACGACCTCGCCCACCTTCTCGGCGGCCACGGAGCCGGCGTCCACGGACGCCTTAACCGCGCCCACGTCGCCGCGAACCATGACGGTGACCAGGCCGGAGCCAATCTTCTCGTACCCCACCAGAGCCACATTAGCGGACTTCACCATAGCATCGGCGGCCTCAATGGCGCCAACCAGGCCCTTCGTCTCGACCATGCCCAGAGCTTCCTTCTGCATACTTGCTGCCTCCTTTGATTTTTAATGGCCTGCGGGCGCATCCTGCCGTGATACGGCCTACAGCTGCGACATACGCATGCCTATCACGCTTATTATACAAGATATAGGGGATGTTTTCTTGACCGCAGCAGGTACTTTTTTGTCCATTCTTTCCAAAACAAAAATTTACCCATCCCTCTTTTTTCAACGTTTCCGCCAAGTTTCGGCCCCGGAAGGGCGTGGAAAACCGCGCTCCGGCAGGTTTCCGGGGCGCGGGTTTTCTATCCAGAAGTTTTCAGTTTTTGGGGCTTTATGGCTTTTTATGGGGAATTCCCCCAGTCTTATCACATAATTTCGGCCAGGATCTTCTCCACGTGGGCAGCCTCCACCGGCCGGGGATTGGTGGCGGTGGTGGCGTCCGCCAGGGCGGCGGCCACCAGCTCCTCCTTCATCTCCTTGACCTTGTCCAAATCCACCCCCTGGGCCTTCAAGGTGGCGGGTATGCCGATTTTCCGATTCAGCTTCTCCAGCTCGTGGATCAGGTTGGTCACCCCCAGCCGCACGTTGGGGGCGGGCAGGTCCAGCACCTTAGCCATGCGCTGGTACTTCCGGGCGGCCACGCAGTATTCTCCCTTGTGCACCGTGGACAGGTCGGCGTTGAAGGCCAGCACCTTGGGCAGCAGCATGGCGTTGATCCGCCCGTGGGCGATGTGGAGCTTGCCGCCGATGGCGTGGGCCATGCCGTGGTTCAGCCCCAGGCCGGCGGAGTTGAAGGCCAGCCCCGCCATGCAGGAGGCGTTGTGCATCTTCTCCCGGGCCAGCAGGTCGTTCCCGTCGGCCACCGCCAGGGGCAGGAACCGAAACACCAGGGACACCGCCTTTTCGCACATGGCGTCGGAAAAGTCGTTATAGCCGGTGGACACATAGGCCTCCAGGGCGTGGGTGAGCACGTCCATCCCCGCGTCGGCGGTGACAGAAGGGGGGGCGGACACGGTGAGCTCCGGGTCCAGAATGGCCACCATGGGCCGGAGGGCCTTGCTGCTCAGGGGGTATTTCAGCCCCTTTTCCCGGTCGGTGATGACGGCGTAGTCCGTCACCTCGGAGCCGGTGCCGCTGGTGGTGGGGATGGCGAAGCACTCCATCTTGTCGGTGTCCACGTTCAGCACCTTCTTCGCCACCTCCCGGATGGCCTTGGCCGCGTCGATGGTGGAGCCGCCGCCCACGGCGATCACCGCCTGGGCCCCGCAGTCCCGGAAGGCCTCCACCCCGGCGGTCACCACCTCGATGGGGGGATCGGGCACCACCCCGTCGAACACGCTGACAGTGCACCGGGTGAGGAATGCGGCCACCCGCTCGGGCACCCCCAGCTGGTTCATAAAGCGGTCGGTGACGATGAGCACCCGCTTGTCCTCCACCTGACGCAGGCGCTCCAGCGCGCCCTCTCCAAAGTATACTCTGGTACTGACGTTGAATTCCTGCATATATACCCTCCATATTCTGGGGCGCGGGCCTCAGCGGGACGCGCCGCCCTCTTCCGCCGCCCCCCGCGCGTGCTGGTGCTGCTCCCGGTATTCGGTGGGGGTGAGCCCCACCTTCTTCTTGAACGCCTTGCCGAAATAGTTGGTCTCGCTGTAGGACAGCTCGTAGGCAATGTTGATGACGGGCATATCCGTGTCGGTGAGCATGTCCTTGGCGGCGCTGATCTTGCCGTCCATCATATAGGTGATGAAGTTCACGCCGGTGATCCGCTTGAAAAACTTGCTGAAGTAACTGGAGCTCATGTTGGCGTACTCCGCCGCCTCGTCCAGCCCAATGCCCTCCTTCACGTTGCGGTCCACGTAGTTGAGCACCCGCTGTTCGTCGCTGACCGCATAGCAGCGGTCCTCATCGACGGCGTCGAAAATGACGCCCCACATCTTTTCCAGCACCAGGAAGGAGTCGTGCTTGCGCCCCTGCTGGTCAAACCGCAACCGGAAGCGCTCCATGATGCCGGACAGCTTCAGCTGGGCCGACGGCCCCAGGGAGCCGCCCAGCCGGGCCAGCCCCTCCGCGAAGGACAGGGCGCTGAAGCGGATCACGTCTATATCATCCGTTTCTTTGTAGAGAGAATCAAGGTAATCTTTTGTGGTATTGATGCACTTTTTATAGCAGAACGCCTGCATATGCTCCGCCGCCTGCTTGAGATACCTCTCCCGGTGCTCCTTCTCCCACTCCCCGGCAGGCTTGGCGTTCCACTGTATCATCACTTCCGCCGCCGCCGTCAGCCATGCGGGCCGGTAGGGCTTCAGCAGGTAGTCCTGCACCCCCAGCCGCCACACGTTGGCCACGATCTCCGACCGCTTCCCCGCGGAGGTGGCCAGAATAGGCGCCTCCGGGGCCAGCTCCTTGGCGGCGGTAATCATGTTGCAGTAGTCCGCGTCGAACCAGGGCACGTCCACGATGACAAGGCTGAAGGGGCATCCGGCCAGCAGGTCCAGGGCCTGCCGGGGGGCGGCGGCGGCCACTATGTCCGCCTTGGGCAGCCCTTCTTCCAGGATCTTCACCATGTTTTCCCGCTCCAGGCGGTTCTCATTTAAAATCAGCACACGGCACACGGCCCCTCGCACCGCCTTTCTCTCCTCGCCCGTTCGTTTCCGCTCACCGCCACTTCAGCGGCAGCCGCAGCCGGATGGCGTAGCCCGGCTGACCGTCCTCCCGGGGACCGATGGACAGCTCGCACCGCTTGCCCATCACCCGCTTCAGGCTTCGGTTCAGGTCCCGCAGGGAGCTGTGCTCCCTGGCCAGATATTCGTCCGCCCGGTTCTCCATCTCCTCCGGGCCCACGCTCTCGCTGCTGGCCTGCACCAGCACCAGCAGGTCCTTGCCGTTCTCCTCGGCGTATATGTCGATCTTCCGCTGGCCGTCCTCGCTTTTGAAGGACTGGAGGGTCACGTCGATGATGGGCCGGAACACCAGGAAGGGGCAGTTGATCCCCCAGTACTGCCGGGGCACGGAGATGCTGAAGTCCAGCATCTCCCCCCACCACGCCTTCTGCACCCGGAGAAACGCCTCGGCGTAGTTCAGCTCCTCCCCCAGCACGGACAGCTTGCGCTCCGCGTCGCTGGTGTACCGGATGATGTCCGCGAAGTCCAGGGCCACCGCCCCAGTGCGGTCCGCCCCCTCCTGATAGGCCAGCTGGGTAATCAGGTTCATGACAAAAAAGAACTGGTCCGAGCCCTCCTGCTGCCACAGCGGACCGTGCTCCTGGCGGCGGACGGCCCGCTCCTGCTCGGACTGGCCCGTTCCCTCCTCCGCCTCCCGGTCCCCCGCCTCCTGGGCGGACTGGAGGCGCTGGTCCTGGAGGGCGTAAAGGATCATATCCCGCACCACCTGCACCGAGGCCAGCAGCTTGTCGTAGGTCATCTCCCGCAGCTGGCCGTAGGCCCGCGTCATGGTATCGCTCTTGCGCCAGCCGGCCCGGGGGACGATGTACTCCAGCTCCCGCTCCTCCATGTCGGCCAGGCGCACCTGCCCGCCCATCACCGACCCCAGGTAGTTGTCGTGCAGGATCAGCGGCACGGCGAAGTCCACCAGGTCCGCGTGGCAGCGGTAGATATAGGGCTGGCCGGTGATGGCGGCGTGGAGCCCGCCGTGGGCGTCGCACTGCTCGCACAGCTCGGAGAAGCCCTGGAGCTCCCGGCCCAGGGCACAGTGGTCGGTGAAGCCGCTGTATTTTGTGATGGGCCTCCCTTTGTAATCCACGGTGACAAAGGCCAGTCCCATGGCCTTGGAGCACTTGTCCTGAATGGACTGAATCAGCTCGATATTGACCTGATCGGATATTTTTTTGAACTCTCCCAAGGATGTTTCGCCCCCTCGCGGCGCATTTGCGCTGTTTCATCGCAAACCGGCCCACTATCAAGTTTATTTGCTCCCATTATAGCAAAAAAACACCCCCGCGCAATAAAATATTTTGAGTCCGGCGGGTGTTTTTTTGTCCTGAGAGGAATTTTTTGACTCCTGGGACAAATTGTCGAAAAGGGAAACGCCAGCGGCGCGGCCCCTTCAGGGCCGCGCCGCGTTCTCCTGTTCTTCCGTCTGTTCTGAGGCCGTTTCCTCCGGCCCGGGCTCCGCCGGAGCCGTGTCCGGCGCCTCCCGCAGCACCTGGGCCCCCCTGGCCCGTTCCTTCAGGGAGGGACGGCCAAACCGCTCCCTGCCCATCTCAAGCACGTTGTGGACACCTCCCGCCCGGTAGGACACCGCCGCTCCCGCGGTGATGCCGCCGATGATTACGCCGCCCACAATGCCCACCGCCGGGTTCACCGCCAAAAGCCCGCCGAACATGAAGTTCAGCGCCACCGCGCCAAGCGACACCAGGCTCAGCAGCCGGGCGTTGCGGTTGATGTTGTTGTTCACAATGGAGGTATAGGTGTCCAGGTCCTTGATGACGGTGTTCTTGATGAGCTCATAGCGCTCCTCCAGGAACTGGAACTCCAGCGCCACCTGACCTTGAAGCACATAGCTGTTCTGCATCTGCATGGGAAAATACCCCTTGTCGATGCGGGCGATGATCTCCTTGATGGCGATAACCTGATCACCGTACAGGGTGTACTTCCGGCGGAAATCCAAAATCTGATAGGTCCCCGTGTTGTCGATGTTCTTGTCCAGGGTGTCCTCCAGCCGCTTCATGTCCTCCACCCCCCGCTCCACTAGGGCGGACAGGTCCGCGATGGCAAACTGGAGGGCGTACATCAGGGCCTGGCCCAGATACTTCACGCTCTTCCCCTCCAGGTACTCCCGGAACAGCCCCTGGGGGGACTCCTCTATCACCAGGTTGCTCCCCGCCTGCCGGAGCCGCAGCTCCCCCGGCATGGCCTCGCCGCCGTAGGTCAGCTCCAGGGTCAGGCTGTCCTCATCGCCAAAAATGCGCTGACGGCCCACCGGGACCTCCACCGGCCCGATAAAAATGCAGTATTCGCTGCCCTCCAGACCCGCCCCCTCAGGGTGGCGGCCCCGGTTCATGCGCTGATAAAAGGTGAGCTCTTCCATAGGACGGCACCTCACATTGCGCGTCTGCGCTGGTCTGGTCTCCATGATACCGCAAAAAAGCCCCCGCCGCAAGGGAATTTTTTGACGGCCCATCCCTCTCCGGCAAAAAATGCCCCCGCCCTTGACACACGATTGGGGCTGTGATAATATACTGGAACGGTATGAAAAATCAAACAGCGCGATGAACGCTGAAAGTAGCCCGATTTGAGAACCGTCAGAGAGGGGCCGCCGCCAGGCTGAAAGCGGCCCTCGGGAAGGCTTCGGGCGAAATGCAGGCGGGAGCGCGGGGGACTTGGACGCCCTCCGTCCGGCCACGTCACGGCCTTTGAGCGAAAAGCGAGAGTGGAACCGCGGTACTGCCGCCTCTCATGCCTTTATGGGGCATGAGATTTTTTGTTTTTTAGAACAAGGAGGCATTTTTCTATGACCCGATTGGGCGAAACCCTGCGGGCCTATCAGGCCCGGGACCCGGCGGCACGCAGCAGATTGGAAATCTTTCTGCTCTACCCCGGGGTGCACGCCACCCTTTACCACCGGCTGGCCCCTTTCCTGTACCGCCGCAGCTTCA
>ERZ779626.527-NODE-527-length-22337-cov-10.432008_pt1 | contig 22337 bp, 23 predicted proteins | sample MGYA00514209_ERZ779626 | MGnify/ENA primary metagenome ERZ779626 (study PRJEB29562, sample SAMEA4376713) | mouse gut metagenome | isolation source: Cecum | study: EMG produced TPA metagenomics assembly of the A DSS colitis mouse model was used to assess the...
TGACTTTTGATAATTCCGTACAGTTATTCTTGAAGAAACAAGTGGTTTCTCTATTTGCATTTTAAAAGTTCTCCGCTATATTGAAATTTACAACTCTATCTTTTCTATTTTAAAATCACAGTAATATTCGGCTGTTTTGCCTATAAATTTCAATACGCAATAATCGGGGTCGGTTACGCCTTGCTTGTAAAACAATTTATCGCCGAAACGCCATATTTCGTCTTTGGTTGCTTGGTCGGTACAAACCTGCATTTCGCCCGTAATTGTTAAGCCTTGATATTTGAATTTTCCGCGTTTGTAAAAATAGACGCAAGCCTTGTTATTTGATAAATACTGTTTTATCTTGTTGGACGAGGTATTTGTAGAAAAATAAATCTCGTTACCGTCTATTTTTCGGGGAGCAAGCATCGCCCTTATTACGGGATAACCTTGCTCGTTTACAGAGGCGATAAAAGCCGTCTTTTGTTCCGATATAAAATGAAGTATTTGTGCTTTATCCATAAAATTTTCTCCGCTAAATTACTGTTTATCGTACAATCATTATATCACGAAAAACGAAAGAACGCAACCGATTGAATTTTGCGTGGAATATAAAACATATCTATATCTCACCGGGCTACGAGTAGCCTAATTCGTCCACGAAAAAAAGTACAGAAAAGGCACAGCTTAACGCTATGCCTAAATCTTTTTATTTGCGTTTTATTAAATTTCCTATGGGAACTACGGTAAACGGGGCGCGGATTTTTCGTTAAGCCGCCGCATAGTATTGCAAAAAGCGCGTTTTTGTGATATAATAAATAAAAAACCCCACGGAGCTTTTTATGATAGACATTTCCCTTATAGAACAAACCGACCCCGAAATTGCCGAGGCGTTAAAGCTTGAGCTTGACCGCCAGCAGAACAATATCGAGCTTATCGCCAGCGAAAACTTCGTTTCTCCCGCGGTAATGGCGGCGGCAGGCAGTCACCTTACCAACAAGTATGCGGAGGGCTATCCCGCACACCGCTATTACGGCGGTTGCCGCTTTGTGGATATTGCCGAAGATCTTGCGCGCGACAGACTTAAACAGCTTTTCGGTTGCGAGTATTGCAACGTGCAGGCGCACTCGGGCGCAAGCGCAAATCTCGCCGTGCTTTTCGCTACGTGTCAGCCCGGCGACACGGTGATGGGTATGAATCTCGCCCACGGCGGACACCTTTCGCACGGTTCGCCCGTAAACATTTCCGGCAAATACTTCAATATAGTCCCTTACGGCGTTAAAGAGGGGGAAGAAGTCATCGACTACGACGAAATGGAGCGCATTGCAAAAAGCTGTAAGCCGAAGCTTATTATCTGCGGCGCAAGCGCATATCCGCGCACGATAGACTTCAAGCGCATACGCGAAATTTGCGACGGTTGCGGCGCTTTGATGATGGCGGACATCGCGCATATCGCGGGATTGGTCGCGGCGGGGCTTCACCCCTCGCCCGTGCCCTATGCGAACTTTGTCACCACAACGACGCATAAGACGTTGCGCGGACCCCGCGGCGGCGTGATAATGTGTAGTGAGGAATGGGGCAAAGCGATAGACAAGGCTATATTCCCCGGCGTGCAGGGCGGTCCGCTCATGCACATTATAGCGGCAAAGGCAGTGGCTTTTAAGGAGGCGTTGCAGCCCGAATTCAAAGATTATCAGAAGCAAATCGTAAAAAACGCGGCGGCAATGGCGGAGGAGTTTAAAGCCCGCGGCGTAAAAATGGTTTCGGGAGGAACAGACAACCATCTTATACTTTTAAACCTTACAAACAAAAACATGACCGGCAAGGAGCTTGAAAATCTTCTGGACGAGGTTCATATAACCGTCAATAAAAACGCCGTGCCGTTCGACGTCCAAAAGCCTTTCGTAACCTCGGGCATACGCGTCGGCACGCCGGCAGTCACCTCGCGCGGAATGAAGGAGCCCGAGGCGAAAAAGATAGCCTCGCTTATTTCTGACGTGATAGAAAAAAGGGAGAACGCTTTCGCACAGGTCAGGGACGAAGTCGCAAAGCTTTGCAAAGCTTTCCCTCTGTATAAAAACTGCGTCAAATAATATGTCGCAAAAAGTTGATTTTTTAATCAAAATATGATATAATAAACAAGTAATTCAGAGGGGCGCCCCTCTGTTGCGTGCATTCGCACGCAACAGTCTCACATTATCCGCTCCCTGAGAAGGAGAAATTTCAATGCGTAAAAATTTAGTGGCAGCTTTGCTTGCGGGCGCGGTAGCCGCCGCGGGCATGGTCGGTTTGACCGCCTGCGACGACAGCGGTAAAAGCGGTCTGCAAAAGGGTGATGAAGTAACTGCGGAAAAATGGGCGGCGGCGTTTGCAAAAACTGTAGCGGCTGAAAATTACACTGCCGAATCCACCGCGGAAGGCAAGGAAGTTATAACGGGCACTAAGGACGGTAAAGAAGTAAACGCCGTCGCAACTTTCAATACCACTGGCAAGCTCTATTACGATTTGACCGGCAAAAAAGTTTATTCCGAAATAAAGTATACCGAAAAATTTACCGGCGCCGAAGCGTTTGGCGGCGAGGACGGTGAAGAAACCTCGGAATCGAAATCTTACGACGTTGCGGAAAGTAAGACCGTCTGGTCGGCAAGATACCGTAAATATAACAACGAATACAATTGGACTGCGGAGAAGTACGAAAGCTTAACCGAAGAAGATGCAAACCGGCGTATCTCCGACAGCGGCGCCGCCGTAATTCTCGCCGCGCAGTATACCACAAGCGAGACCGCGGAAAATTCCGAAGCTAAACCTCTCGCACAGCTTTATTCCTCATTCAAATATGATAACGGATATTACAAGGCGGAGCTTTGGACGGAGTACGAGGGCAAGCAGACCGTAACCGTAACGGTAAAAGGCGAATACGTTACGGGCTTGCAGAAAGAAACGTATAACGTGGAAACGGAAGACGGTCTTACCGAAACTTCTACATCAAAATCCGTCGTCACCTTCTCGAAATTCGGCGAAACTACGGTAACCGCTCCCGCGGAAGCGACGAAGGCTATAAACGATTTGAAAGCGGAGGAAGAAAACAACGGCGACGATAACGACCCGAATTCTTTATCCGGCAAAACGTATGTGTTCGACAGGTTGGAAGTTACTTTCGGTCCTGAAGTCGACCAAGAGACAAAAGACATGACGGAGCAGCAAATCAAACAAATGGAAGCGGCGTTTGCGGGTACCCGCATAGAGTTTGTCGCGAATAACGGTTTCACGATGTACACGGGCGGAAACAGTATTAACGGTACATACTCAAACGACGGCAGCAACGTGGTTTTGACCCCGACGGGAGTTGACGGCGAACCGCAGAGTATGGGGCTGTCTGGCGATATGCTTACTTCGGATGTTTCTTCGACCGAAGGAATAAATCTCACCATGATTTTCATGCTTTATACAGCTTAAAATATTGAACGGATTTTCCGTCCGCGGCTTTAAAACCGCGGACGGATTTTTGCTTTAAGTGAAAAATGTATGAAAGTATTGTTTTCGGGCTTTAATAATGTTATAATCTGTATAACTGAATTAAAGGTGAGTAAATGAAAATGAAAATTAAAATTACGTCCGACTCCACTTGCGATTTAAGTCCGGAGTTGGTTGAAAAGTTTAACATAGGAATAGTGCCTTTGCACGTGATAATGGGCGGTAAAACTTACAGCGACGGCGTTGACGTCGTGCCCGAAGATATTTTCCGTTACGTAAAGGAGACGCAAGCGCTTCCCACCACGGCGGCGCCGTCAACGGAAGAATATAAGGAGGTTTTTTCGTCTTATCTGAAAGATTACGACGCGGTTGTGCATATAAATATTTCCTCCAAGACCTCGTCGTCTTATGACAACGCGTGTGTGGCGGCGAAGGATTTTAAAGGCAAGGTTTTTCCCGTAGACTCTTACGCGCTTTCGACGGGGCAGGGGCTTCTCGCGTTAAAGGCGTGCGATTTTGCCGCGGAGGGCAAAAGCCCGTGCGAGATTGCGGAAACGCTTGAAGCTATGCGCTCCCGCGTGAATACCTCCTTCGTGCCCGACGCGCTGGATTATCTGCACAAGGGCGGCAGATGCTCGCTTGCGGCGCTTATGGGGGCGAAAATACTTAAACTTCACCCTTTTATTGACATGAAGGACGGTCGGCTTTACGCGAAGAAGAAGTACATGGGCGGTATAGAACGCTGTCTTAAAGCTTACGTTGACGAGCTTGCGCAGCAGTACAAAAATTACGACAAAGCCCGTTGTTTCATAACCCACTCCTCATGCGGGCCGGAAACCGTGGCGAAGGTGCGAAGTCTGGTGGAGCAGCTTTTCGGCTTCGACGAAATTTACGAAACCGTCGCGGGCAACGTGGTAACCTCGCACTGCGGCAAGGGCACATTGGGCGTTCTGTTTATCTATGAATAAAATCATTATGAGGGAAATTTTATCGGCTGTATATAAAAATTACGCGAAAGAGCTGAAAGAAAAGTGTCCACAGTTGCTTGCAGACGAATACTCCAATCCTCATTATGTGGCAATTCCCGACGGTTGGGAAGAAGCGCACCGCCGTATTATGATTGTCGGTAAGGAGGGTTATGGAGATCTTGGAAGCGGTAAGAGAGACGGTCTTACTGTCGACGATATAGTTAAAATACAGGACACAAATAAAGCTATTGTTGAAAAAATTACAGATACAAAGAAAGATAATCGTAAATTCTGGCAACGGTTTATTAAAATTGCGGAAAATGATTGCTCCTGTGTTTGGAACAATATAGATAAAATTTTTATTAAAGGAAAAGTAAAGTGCAGTCTCGGCGACGCTGAAAGGATAGCGTTACATTCGACAAGTATTAAAATTTTGCAGGAAGAAATAAAAATTTTAAAGCCGCAGACCGTAGTTTTTTTCGGTTGGTACCGCCAATCGCTTGCGGCCGAGCTGCCGGAAATTTATAAAGACTTTTACGAAAACGGAAACTATATCGAATTCAATAAGAAAATTTACAAAGTTTCAAAGGACGGAATAAATTATATTTTTTCAAATCATCCGTCCTGGCGCGGCAGATACAAACCCGCAGATTACGAAAATAACGTGATAAAGTGCGTGAAAGAAAGTCTTGAACGGGTATAAAATTATTGCCGTACGGTCTTTTCAAACGCTTGACACAATATAAAAAGCTTACTATAATAAAATTACAATTTAAAGTTATTCTTTGGGGCGGGGTGCAATTCCCCACCGGCAGTAAAGTCTGCGAAGAAAGCTTCACGCTTTCCCGAACGGGTGCAATTCCCGTACCGACGGTATAGTCCGGATGATAAAAGAATTTTAAACGGTGTTTTCCGCTTGCGCCCCGATTTGTTTCGGGGCGTTTTTTTTGCAAAGAATACTTTAAAAATAAAATTTGAGAGGTGTTTTTATGCAAAAAAACGAACAAACCGTACCGCAGAGCGACGAGTTAGCCGCCGCGGAAGAAGCCGCCGCGTCATGCGCGGAGGAGCAACCCGTATCTGAGCCGCAAGCGTCGGTTAGACCCAAGCGTAGCGCAAAAGCGTTTTTGGCTAACTATTTCACCGCCACGCGCATGGCTTATATGGCGGTGTTCACCGCGCTGTCGTTTATACTGCGCCTGCCCTGGTTCGAGTTTCCGCTTTTCCCCGCGGTTCCGTTTTTGAAGGTGGATTTTTCGGGCGTGTTCGCGCTGATTGCGGGTTTTTCTTTGGGTCCCGTTGCGGGCGTCGTCGTAAGCGCGCTGAAAGAGCTTATTTACGCGCTGGCTTTTACCCAGACCGTGGGCGTGGGCGAGCTTGCCAACATACTTATCATGCTTCCGTTTATACTGGTTCCGTCCTTTATTTACAAAAAGTATAAGGGTATAAAGGCAGTTATTGCGTCCATTGCGATAGGCTGCGTCTCTCAGGCGGTAATTTCCATACCCGTAAATTACCTGCTGACTTTCCCGTTTTTCCTCAACCTGTACATGCACAAGCCCTGGGTCGAAGGTATGAGGTTCTATCTCGACGTTTGGTATTGGGCGCTTCTTTTCAACATAGTCAAGACGCTGTTGCTTTCGGTTGCGGTACTGCTTTTGTACAAGCCGCTGTCAAGACTTATAAAGCTTACCAGCGAAAAATTTTCAAAACGCGGCAGGGGACGCAAAGAAGCGACATAAAACAATTGCAAAACAGCGCCGTACGGTTTATAATAAAGCCGTACGGTATTATTTTTATTTACAAAAGAGGAGCATAAGTGAAGTACGATTTCGACGCGGTAAACGACAGGCGCAACACAAACAGTATTAAATACGATTTTTTCAGTGAAAACGGCGTGCCGTCGGACGCGCTTCCGCTTTGGATAGCGGATATGGATTTCCGCGTTCCCGACTGCCTTATCGAAAAATTGAAGCAAAGGCTCGACCACGGTATTTTCGGATACACGGACCCCAAGCCCGAGTATTTCGGGACGGTGTGCCGCTGGTTCGAAACGCGTCATAACTGGCGGACGAAGATAGAAGGCTGGGTTACGACCTGTACGGTCGTCTTTGCAATCTGTTCGCTGCTACGCGCGGTGACAAAGCCGTCGGACGCGGTTATTATATGCCAGCCCGTATATTATCCCTTTGCCGACAGTATTTTAAACAACGGCAGAAGGCTTGTCGTAAGCGGACTTAAAAACGATAACGGCAGGTATACGGTAAATTTTTCCGATTTCGAACAAAAGATAGTGGAAAACAAGGTCAAGGCGTTCATACTTTGTAATCCTCATAACCCCGTCGGACGCGTATGGACCAAGGACGAGCTTGTGCGTATGGGCGAAATTTGCCTTAAACACGGCGTATTCGTCATTTCCGACGAAATACATTCCGACTTTGTTTTCGGTAATAACAGGCATATCGGTTTTGCGGCGGCGGACGACAGGTTCAAAGATTTTTGCGCCGTATGCACCGCGCCGACAAAGACGTTTAATATTGCAGGTCTGCATATTTCGAACATTTACGTCGAAAACGACGCCGTGCGTGAAAAATTCAAAAAAGAGCTTGCGGCGCAGGGCTTCATACAGCCCAATCTTACGGGGCTTCTCGCCTGCCAGACGGTTTACGGCTACGGCGCGGAATGGCTTGACGGTTTGCTGGAATATCTGGAAGAAAACATCGGTTTTGCCGAAAATTACGTAAAGGAAAATCTTCCTCGGCTCAAACTGGTTAGGCCGGAGGGGACCTATCTTCTTTGGCTGGACTGCCGCGGACTGGGCTTCGACGACAAAAAGCTTTCCGACTTTATGCGCAACGAAGCCAAGCTGTGGCTGGACGACGGTTACATTTTCGGCAAGGGCGGCGGCGGCTTTGAAAGAATAAACGTAGCCTGTCCCCGTTCGGTCGTGAAAAACGCCATGGAAAGGTTAAAGGCGGCAATTTCGCGCATATAATAATGCGGAGAAGTTGCGTTGATTTATAAAAATTCTTTAATGTTGACCGGCAATACGCCGCTTATCGAACTGAATAATTTTACGAAAGCAAATTCCGTTTCGGCTGTAATTTACGCCAAAGCGGAATTTTTCAATCCCACGGGCTCCGTAAAGGACAGGACGGCGCTTGCGCTTATTGAGGACGCGGAAAGGCGCGGCAGGCTTAAAAAAGGCGGCGTTGTCGTAGAGCCGACTTCGGGCAATACGGGTATAGCGCTTGCCGCGGTTGCGGCGGTTAAGGGCTACAAGGCCGTTTTGACCATGCCCGAAAACATGAGCGCCGAAAGGATAAATTTAATTAAAGCTTACGGCGCGCGCGTCGTGCTTACCCCTGCCGCCGCGGGTATGCGCGGCGCGGTAGAGGAGGCGGAGCGCATAGCCGCGCAAAACCCCGACGCCGTGCTTGCGGGACAGTTTGTAAATCCTGCCAACCCCGAAATACACGCGCGCACGACCGGTCCCGAAATTTGGCGCGATACCGGCGGCGATATCGATATGTTCGTGTGCGGCGTAGGCACGGGCGGCACGCTTACCGGCGCGGGCGGATACCTGAAAAGAAAAAATCCCGCAATTAAAATCATCGCGGTGGAGCCCGCTTCTTCACCGGTTCTTTCGGGCGGGGCGGCGGGCTTACATAAAATACAGGGGATAGGTGCGGGCTTCGTTCCCGAAATTCTCGACACCGCAATTTACGACGGGGTTTTACCCGTGACCGACGGAGAGGCGTTTGCGGCGGCTAAAAGCTTCGGCGCGGAGGAGGGACTTCTTGTGGGGATTTCTTCGGGCGCGGCGCTCGCCGCGGCGGTCCGTGCGGGGCGGACGGCGCAGGTCGCGGGCAAGAAAATAGTGGTTCTGCTGCCCGATTCGGCTGACAGATATTATTCGACCGAGCTTTTCAATTGAAATACGCGGCGCGGACGGAAGCCTTCCGTCCGCGCCTTTTACGCGAATTATGTCGTCAAATGGTAAAATTTGGTAATTTATTTGACAATATTTGAGCATATTGGTAAAATAAAACCATTACCACATTACGGCGGACAGCATATGATAAAATTGACTTTTAACGAAGTCTTTACTTATGACGCGTTATACCGCGCTCATCTGAAAGGAAGGCTTTGTAAGCGTGACAAAAAACCGCTTGTCAGGTTCGAGATGAATATGATAAGCAACATTTACGAGCTGTACAGAAAACTGCGTACGGGCACGTACAGATTCGGCAAATACAATTCCTTTGTGGTTTACGAGCCGAAGCGCCGCGAAATACAGACGCTTCACTATTCGGGCAGAATAGTCCAACGCGTGCTTTGCGACGAGGTGTTAATGCCCTATTTTTCCAAGCGCGCCATTTTGGACAACAGCGTTTGCCAGAAGGGTAAAGGGTCCAGCTTCGCGCTGATGCGCTTTGAAAAAATGCTTAGGGAGCATGTAAAAAAGCACGGCGCAAAGGGCTATTTTTTAAAGTGCGATATTCTTAAATATTTCCCCAGTATTCCGCACGACAGACTGAGAGAGCTTTTCGGTCACGAGTGCCGCGACGAAAGAATAAACGCGCTGGTGTACGACGTGATAGACAGCTTCCATACCAGTGCGGAATATCTTAAAAACAGTGGAATAGAGCCGCTGGGCGAGGGGGCGAAAACCGAGCGCGGCATGCCGATAGGCAACCAGACAAGTCAGGTTTTCGGTATGTTTTACCTAAACGAGGTGGACCGCCTTGTCAAGGAAAAGCTGCGCATAAGGGTGTACTCGCGCTATATGGACGATTTTCTGCTTGTCCACCAGGACAAAGAATACGTTCAATACGCTTTGCAGTGTATTACCGAAACCGTTACAAAGCTCGGTTTGAAGCTTAATTCCAAAACGCAGATATTTCCGCTGAAAAACGGCGTTACTTATCTGGGTTTCAGATATTTCGTCAAACCCGACGGCAAAATTGTAAAGACCGTCAAAAAGCGCACAAAGCGCCGCATGCGCTGGCGCGCGCGGCTTTTGAAAAAGGCATACCTTGACGGCGCCATAGACGGTGAACAGGTAAGAATGTCTTTCGCTTCCATGCACGGGCATTTAAAGTACGGAAGTTGTTATAAAATCCAAAAGGAGCTTTACGACAAACTGAAATTTATTCCCGAAATCGCGAATTGTGCAAATGCAAAGAGGTTTAAAAATGCAGGATAATAACGGGCGTCCCGCAGAGGATTTTTTAAAAGAGGCGATTGAACATGAAATGGGGGGTACGGATTCTCCCGCATTTTCGGAAAAAGACGCTTTGCCGGCTTACGCCGTAAACAGAACTTCGCGCAAGAAATTCGTGATAAAGGATTTCGATACTCCGCGCGACAAAGAAATGGCGGTGTTTACACACGCCAAAAAACTGAGCGAGTATGTGTTTGTTATAACGGAGCGTTCTCCCAAAAAATTCCGTTGGAGCATAGTTTCAAGATTGCAGAATACTTCCATCGACGTAATAGAAAATTTGTACCGCGCCAATTACGAGCACGACGTCGCGCTTCGGCTTAAATATCAGACGGGCGCGGCGGTAAGCTTGAACCTTTTGGATTTTTACGCCGAAACCGCAAAGACCAAGCAGGCGATAAGTCTGCGGCAGATGGCTATTCTGGCGCGCGGCATTACGGAGTGTAAAAAGCTTTTATCCGGCTGGATTAAAAGCACGAAACAAAGTAAAAACTGATTTGTCGGCTTTCCCGTTTAAACCTGCGGCGAAGAATCTCGGCTGACTATTACAATAACGTTCCTTAAATATTATGTTTTCCGCCGCCGCAAGCAAACGCTTGCGGCGGCGGAAATATTCCGTTTAAGAACTTGATAAAAATTTTCGCGTATGTTAAAATAAAAGCGTAATTAAAAACGCCGCTCGGGCGGAGGTGTTTATGGCAGAATTCGTATCCGCAAGCGCCGCGGACACTATGTGCTTTGCGGAGGATTATGCAAAGACTCTTTGCGCGGGTGACGTCGTCTTATTGGACGGCGAAATGGGCGCAGGCAAGACGGTGTTCGCAAAAGGCGTCGCAAAGGGGCTGGGTATAAAAGACGAAATTTTAAGCCCCACTTACGCCTACATGAACGATTACGGCGGCAAGCTTTACCATTACGACTGTTACCGCCTGAAAAGCGGCGCCCAGGCGGAGGAGATGGGTCTTTGCGACTATTTTTACGCGGGCGGCGTGTGTCTGGTCGAATGGGCGGAAAACATAGCTTCCGTCCTTCCCGCAAAGGTCAGACGGGTGAATATAGTAAAGACGGGGGAGGACGCAAGACTTATAATTTATGAGTAATTTTCTGGCAATAGACACTTCGTCGCGGTATCTTACCGTTTTAGCGGTTAATGGTGAAAAAAAAGTTTTAAGGCACAGGGACGACTGCGCCATGCGTCACTCCGTAATTTTAATGGAGGAAATAGACGCGGCGTTTGAGGGGGCCGGTCTTTCACCGTCGGAGTGCGACTTTTTCGCGGCGGTCACGGGCCCCGGTTCTTTTACCGGCATACGCATAGGAATAGCCGCCGCAAAGGGCTTCGCGCTTGCCGCGGGTAAGCCGCTTGTTTCCGTAACCTCGTTCGAGCTGATTGCATATAATGTTACATGCGACAGGTTTTACGCCGTAATAGACGCGGCGCACGGCTGCTATTACGTCTGCGGGTTCGGCGCGGATAAAAAAATAATTCTCCCGCCGTGCTATCTTAGCGGAGAGCAGACGGAAAATCTCGGCGCGCCGCTGTACGGCTTCGAGGATATTCCGCTCAAAAATTATACGAAAACAGATATTTCCGACTCTCTTTTCAAAGCCGCGCCGGTTAACGCGCGTGTCGGAAACGGTAAAATGACCGCGCTTTACGTGCGCAAATCGCAGGCGGAGGAGGCGAGAAAATGCTGATCCGCCGCTGGAGATACGACGATATACTGAAAATTTCCGAACTGGAAAAAGAGTGCTTCCCGTCGGAGCCCTGGACTTTCAAGATGCTTGCGTCCAGCTTCGAGGCGGAAAATTTCCGCGGAGTACTTGCCGAGGACGGCGGCGAAACGATAGGCTACGGCGGCATGACCGTCGCCGCGGACAGCGCGGATATAGACAATATAGCCGTTACCGAAGCCTACCGCCGCAGCGGGGTCGCCTGCGCGGTTATGGACGGATTGCAGAAAATTGCCAAGGATGAAGGCGTAAAAAAATTATTTCTCGAAGTGCGGGTATCCAATTACGCCGCAATGAAGCTGTATTTGAAATGCGGCTTCAGGGGCGCGTATGCACGTACGCGGTATTATCCCGACGGCGAGGACTGCCTTGTCATGGTAAAAGAAATATAAGCGCCGGTAAAAAAATTCATTTCGGCGGTAATAATTATTTTAGTAAAAGGTAAATTTATTTCCACCCTGAGGGAGGGGGAAGGCAAAGACGTGTTGCTTTTGCACGGTTATTTGTCCTGCAAGGAAAGTTTTTACTATCAGATAAAATTTCTTTCGCGGTATTTCCGCGTCACCGCGCCCGACATAATAGGCTTCGGCGCGAGTGCGCGTTTGGAGGAGCCGTATTCCCTCGACGACTATTGTGATTGGCTTAAAGAGTTTATAAACGTTTCGGGTTTGGAAAAACCGCATATAATAGCCCATTCCTTCGGGGCGCGGCTCGCCTTTAAATTTTTAAGCGGGCAAAAGGACGCCGCCGATAAGCTTGTTGTAACGGGAGGCGCGGGTATAGTCAAGCCGCGTTCAAAAAGTTATATCCGCCGCGTAAAGGCTTACAGGCGGATGAAAAAATTTTTCCCGTCGTATGCCGAAAAGCACTTCGGCAGCGAGGAATACAGGACGCTTCCGCCGGTCATGCGGGAAAGCTATAAAAAAATAGTCAACGAGGATTTGCGCTCCTTTGCGGCGGCTGTGGAAAACAAGACCCTTTTAATTTACGGCAGGGAGGATAAAGTCACCCCGCCCGACTGCGAGGGGAAAATATTCAACGGACTTATAAAGGACAGTTCTTTCGCGCTTGCGGACGGCGGACATTTCTGTTTTTCGGAGCATGCGGAAGCTTTCAATAAACTGGTATACGATTTTTTAACGGAGAATTAAATTGGGAATATTCGTATCCGTACCTAAGACGGCGGAATGTATCGTCGCGGCGCTTGCGTTTGCCGCTTTGCTGTGCTTTACGGCATACAAACCTCTCGGCGTACTGCAATCGTCGGGCTATAAAAACGGTAAATTCGTAAAATGGCTCAAAAAAAAGGATAACGTTCTTTTTACAAGGCTTACCTTTCTTTCGCTGATGTGTCTGTTTTCTTCGGCTGTCGTCGGGCTTTGCTTTTCTTTTGCAGGGGAGTGGGCGGCTGTCGTGTCGCTTGCGCCGTTTATCGTGTTTTTTGCGGTATACCTTTGGGCGGACAGAAAAATCGCATTGCGCTCTACCTCAGTCTTTACCCCGCGTTTTAAAAGACTTTACGTAATTCTGTTTACAATTTCCGCGGTTTTCGCGTATATAATTATTACCCTTTTGAATTTTGCGGACGCGGTATGGGGCAATGAAATATTTTCTGCTTTAAGATATTGCCCGGTCGCCTTGCTTCCGCTTGCGCTTATAGGGTTGATTTTGCTTTCAAATCTGGTCGCGGCGGTTTACGAGGTTCCTCATAACAGAAAATTCGTCCGAAAAGCTACCGTAAAACTTAAAAATTACCCTATAAAAGTAATAGGAATTACCGGCAGCTACGGCAAAACCAGTACGAAGTTTATTCTTAACGCCGTACTTTCGTCAAAGTACCGCGTGCTTACCACGCCCCGCTCGCACAACACCCCGATAGGAATCGCGCTTGCGATAAACAATGCAAATCTTTCGGAATACGATATATTCATAGCCGAAATGGGCGCGCGGCACGTCGGGGACATTGCCGAGCTGTGCGAAATATGTCCGCCCGACATATCCCTTATTACGGGAATATGCGGTCAGCATATGGAAACCTTCGGCACGTTCGCAAACGTGGTAAAGGCGAAGGGCGAGATACTGGCGTATACAAAAGAAAGTGCTATAACGGCGGCGGACTGTTACGAGCTGTTCGCCGAATATCCCGTCAATATAAAAAAATGTTTATGCGCGTCGGATATAGCTTGCACTAAGGACGGCACTTCATTCACGCTTACTTTGGGCGGCGAAAGCAAACGGGCGCATACGCGCCTTCTCGGCGCGCATGCGGCGGAAAATATCGCTCTCGCGGCGGAGGCGGCGTTTGCGGTCGGCATGACGCTGGACGAGATAGTTTGCGCAATTGAAAACATCGACTTTATCGAGCACCGCCTGCAACTTATAAAATCGGGCGACGTGAATATATTGGACGACGGCTACAATTCCAACGTCAAGGGCGCGCGCGCCGCGCTTAAAGTTTTAAAGCTTTTCGACGGCAGAAAAATAGTCGTCACCCCGGGACTTGTGGAACTCGGCGTATTGGAAAAACAGGAAAATTCGGCGCTCGGCAGTGAGCTTGCGGGCTTCGATATGGTAATCCTGGTAGGAGATACGCTTGTTCAGCCCGTGCGCGAGGGCTATTTGCAAAACGGCGGCGACGCGGAAAAAATAATCGTCTGTCAGACGCTTGCCGCGGCGCAGGAGCAACTTAAAAATTATCTTCACGCGGGGGATACCGTTTTATTCCTTAACGACTTGCCCGACGTGGTTTAAACATTAAGACAAAATATAAAATTCACCAAAGCCGGCAAGATATCAGCTGTAAGCGGAGGTGATTTTTTTATGGGAAAAAGAAATATTGCCGTAATTTTCGGCGGCAAATCCAACGAAAACGAAATTTCGGTAATAACCGGCACCATGGCGGCAAACGTGCTTAAAAGCGGCGGCGACACCGTCATTCCCGTCTACATATCGCGCGAGGGTACCGTCTACACCGGCGATAATCTTGCGGATATAAATATATTCAAAAACCGTAAGTGGGCGTCGTGTCCGCGCGCGGTCATCGCAATGGGCGGAATTTATTCTCTCAACAAGCGCGGTAAGCTTAAAAAATTCCGCAAGGTCGACGTTGCGCTCAACTGCTGTCACGGCGGCGCGGGCGAGGGCGGCGGCGTGTGCGGCTGGCTGGAGCTTAACGGAATTCCGCTTGCGGGCGCGGGAATGTTCGAGTCCGCCGCGTTCATGGATAAATATTATACCAAGCTTATACTGCGCTCGCTGGGCGTACGCAAAGCGCCTTACGCATACCTTAAAAGCGCGGACGACATAGAAGAAGCGGAAAAGCTGGGATATCCTTTGATAGTCAAACCCGCAAAGCTGGGTTCCAGTATAGGCATTGCGCGCGCCGACGACAGGGAAAGCCTTACAAACGCTTTACAGGCGGCGTTCTGCTACGACGACGGAGTGATTGTCGAAAAGTACCTGACGGGCAGAAGGGAAATAAACTGCGCCGCATATTTTTCAGACGGCAAAGTAATAACTTCCGAGTGCGAGGAGGTGTTTACCCGCGGCGATATTTTAAGCTACGACGACAAATACGCGGGCGGCGGCAAATCCGTCATGCCGGCGGTTTTGCACAAGCGCACCGCCGAAAGAATAAAGACGCTTACGGCAAAGGTCTATTCCCGCCTGAATATGCGCGGCATAGTGCGCTTCGACTATATAATAAGCGAGGGTAAGCTTTATTTAAGCGAGGTTAACACCGTCCCCGGGTCGCTGTCCTATTACCTTCTTTCAAACGGCTTCAAGGATTTTTATCCCGTATTGCAGGCGGTTATAATACAGGCGGAGGACGACAAAAAACGGCGCGATAATAAGCTTATTCTCGATACCGGTATTCTCGACAATCTGCCCTCAAACGCTTGTAAGCGCGGTACGAAATAATGTATACTTGATATATGAAAAAGATAGAGATGCGCGTCCCCGTCGTCGAAATGGACGGGGACGAAATGACAAGGGTTATTTGGCGGCTTATAAAAAGCCGCCTTATAGAGCCTTTTGTGGATTTAAAGACGGACTACTACGATTTGGGTCTTAAAAACAGAGATCTGACCGACGATAAAGTTACCGTGCAAAGCGCGCTTGCGGTAAAAAAATACGGCGTTGCGGTAAAGTGCGCCACCATAACGCCCAACGCGCAGAGGGTGGAGGAATACGGCCTGAAAAAAGCCTGGCCCAGCCCCAACGGCACAATCCGCCGCATTTTGGACGGAACGGTTTTCCGCGCGCCCATAACCGTGAAGGGGATAACGCCTTACGTCGGCGGCTGGACAAGCCCTATCGTGATTGCGCGCCATGCGTACGGCGATATTTACAACGCGGTCGAGCTTAGCGCGTCGGCAGGCGAAAAGGCTTATCTTGTCATAACCGATAAAAACGGCGCGGAAACGGAAAGAAAGCTTATACACGATTTTTCGGGCGGGGACGGCGTGGTGCAGGGCATGCACAATATAGACGGCTCTATAACCTCTTTTGCGGAATGCTGCTTCGCCTACGCGCTTGAAAACAGGCTGTCCGTAATGTTCGGCGCAAAGGACACCGTTTCCAAAATTTATGACGGACGGTTTAAGGAAATTTTCAATTCCGTCTACGAAAATAATTACAAGGACGCGTTCGTTGCGGCGGGGATAAGCTTTTTGTACACGCTGATAGACGACGCCGTCGCGCGCGTTATGCGCGGCAACGGCGGGCTTTTGTGGGTTTGCAAAAATTACGACGGCGACGTAATGAGCGATATGGTCGCCACGGCGTACGGCTCTCTCGGGCTTATGAGTTCCGTTCTCGTTTCGCCCGACGGCAAGTACGAGTTTGAGGCGGCGCACGGCACGGTCACACGGCATTATTATAAGCACCTGAACGGCGAGGAAACCTCTACAAACCCTGTCGCAACCATATGGGCGTGGACGGGCGCGCTGAAAAAGCGCGGCGAGCTTGACGGAAACAGCGAGCTGGTGAATTTTGCCGCAGGGCTTGAAAAAGCCGCCTTGCGCACAATGGAAAGCGGCTTCCTTACGGGCGATTTGATTCCTCTTTTCAAAAACGGCGATATAGAACCCGTCAAACTAAACACGGAAGAATTTTTAGATAAAATAGCGGAAAATCTTGTTTAACGCCGCCGGCGGCAACCTCTTTTCGCAGTAAAAAATAAAGCGCCTTAAAGGGGCGCTTTGTTTTTTATTTCTATATTTTCGATTTGCTCGGGGGTTACGCCCGAATAATTTATTACGGCGTATTTTTCCAAACCGTCAATCGGTTCAAACATGTAATCGGACAGACATTTAACGTTTATACCGTTTGCCGTTGCCGTCTCTTTTATATAACCGTCCGAAGGAGCGTCGGGGAAGCGCGCAAGCATATGAAGTCCGCTGCCCGTGTCGCGCAAAATGCAGCTTACGCCAAGCTTTTCCGCCTTTTCGGTTAAGGCGCGCCTTACCGTGCGGTAGTGGTTTTTCATTCTGTTTATGTGCCGCTCGAAGTACCCGCCGTCAAGCATAGCCGCCAGCGTTTTCTGCTCGAAAAGCGGCACGGCGCATGCGGAATTTCCGAAGTAGTACAGATATTTTTTATACAGCTCCGGCGGAAGAACCATATACCCCATGCGCATGGACGGGGCAAGCGTCTTGGAAAAGGTGTTCATATAAATAACGCGGTCGGGGCACAGTCCGTAGGTGCATTGAAGGGGTTTGCCCGAAAGACGGAATTCACTGTCGTAATCGTCCTCGATAATATATCTGCCGCCTGTTTCCGCCCAGGCTATAAGTCTTGCGCGCGACGAAACCGGCGTTACCGCGCCCGTCGGAAACTGGTGCGACGGGGAAATATGCAATACGTCCGCATTGCTTTTTTCTACGGCGTCGCAGTCCGTTCCGAAGTCCGTTACGGGGATATACGCGCATTGTGCGCCGTTCAGGCGGTAGGTAAAGGAAATTTTTCCGTATCCCGGGTTTTCCACGGCGAAAAGCTTGTCCCTGCCGATAAGCTGAACTATAATGCCGTAAAGATATTCCGCGCCCGCGCCTATAACCACGCGTTGGGGGTGGACGTCTATTCCGCGCGTTCTGTATAAATAGCCGGCTATCGCGCGTTTTAATTCCGCGTCGCCGTCGCACGGAACGCGCTCCAAAAGATGCTCTCCGCAGTCCGCAAGCACGCCGCGCATAAGCTTTGCCCATACGGAAAACGGGAAAAGGCGCGCCGGCGCGCTTCCCTTTACGAAATCGACGTCAAAGTCCTTGCGCCTTTCGGTTTGCTCCGCTTCGTGCGGGCGGGGGTCGCGGTTCTCAACGTTAACCTCCGCAACGAAGTAGCCGCTTCTCTGTCTGGAAAATATGTATCCCTCCGCAAGAAGCTGCTCGTACGCCGTCTGTACGGTAATTACGCTTACGCACAAATTTTCCGCCAAAGCGCGTTTTGAAGGCAGTCTTTCGCCCCCCCTTAGCTTGCCCGAAAGTATATCTCCGCGTATGCGCGAATAGAGCGACCAATATTTATTTTTGTTTTCAAGCTGATAAGTCAACATAATCTGGTATTATAAATTTGTTTTAAATTGGATATTTTAATAATACCAAAATATGATAAAATAGTCAACGGTTAAATAAAAATTTTAAAGAGAATAAAGTTATGAAAAGAGAGAATTTCGCAAAATATCTGCCTGCTTTGGCAATGCTTTTCGCGCTGACGGCGCTGTTTATGATTTTCGCCCCCTCGATAGTCTTTGACGGCGGCGCGGAAAAAGTAAGTTTTTCCGGCATACATACGGCTTTCGGCTGTACGCGTGGAGGACTGCAATATCTTGGAAGCTCCGCCTGCGCGGCTACATATCTGTTGCTGGCAGTGGGCATAGTCTGCGTAATTTTTCAGTCCTTCGGCAAGGGCGGAAAGTTTGCCGCGGTGCTTGCGGTGACATCTTTCCTGACCGCTTCGGTGCTTTTTTTAAGCTCCGTCGTGCTGTGCAAGCCGCAGAACGCGCTTTTCGTGCTGTCGGAAGCTGCGGGGAAAAATTTTTCCAAAAAGCTTTTACATCTCGGCGCGGGGTCGGTGACGGGATTTGTGTTTTCGCTCTGCTCCGCACTGACTTGCGCCGCCGCAGTGCTTTACGATAAAGCGGAAAGGACTGTTTTTTCCACTAAATGGATAACATATACTGCTATAATGACGGCGCTGGTCGTGGCAACGGGCTTTTTGCCCGCGATACCCACGCCAGCGGGCAACGTCTACTGGGTGGACGGCGTCGTGCTTATTGCGGCTTTTCTTTTAGACCCTTTGGCGGCGTTCATTTCGGGCGGCGTCGGGTCGTTACTGTACGATATATTAAAGTCGCCCGCGATGATGCTTCCCTCGCTTATCATACACGGGTTGCAGGGTGCGGTAGTTTCCGCTATAGTGCATTACGTATTTCCCAAACGCTTTAAAAAATGGGAGTGGGCAAAAGCCGCGGTTGCGTCGCTGGCGGGCGCAGTCATTGTGGTTTTGGGATATTTCTCTTACCGTTGCGTGACGCTGGGTGTGCCCGTCGCCGCAACGAATATTCCCAGAAATATTATACAGGAAGCTATCGGCATTTCGATTGCGATGATTTTATGTTATGCAACAACATTTAAAAAGCAGCTTGCCAAAAACAATTTGCTGCCGGACTTCAAGAACGAGGTTTTGATTAAACAGAAACCGGCAAAAGCCGACGAGGCGCCCCCGACGGATGACGGAAAGCAAACAAAGGAAGGCTGACAACAACAAAAGACTTGCGGCAATGCAAGTCTTTTTTAGTATAAAATAAGACCCGACCGCTTTACGAAAAAGCTGATAACCCGAATGTGCGTTCGATACGCGCCGTCGCGTTAAGGTCGGGTCGGTCGCGCCCCTTGTATTAGGGGGCATGGCGGCGGTTCCCTTCACAAATTTATATTGCATTTAAAACATGCAACAAAATTAAATTAATCTGTCCGAAAGTCTATGTACTTTTCGGATACTGTAATTGCGGTTGTTGTAAAGCGCAGGCCGCACAGCTAACCGACACAATGAGTAAGCATTTAGTCGTGTGCCTGCCGCCGTAAGGTATTGACCGACGATAGCACCCGTATTACCGCCGGAACGCAGCCAAGTGCGGTCTTATAATTTATAAAAACCGTCGCCGTATAAATTATACCATGGCACTTTAAAACACGCAACCGCATTTGCGAGTCGCAGGCCGCACAGCTTGGGTACGGGACGGCAAACAGTCGTTCCAATAACCGACGCTTGCCAAAAGTCGACCGGCAGCAGAACCCGTATTGCCGGAACGCAGCCAAGTAATTTTAAAACCGTCGCCGCTGTAATTCTAACACAATGTCATGCATTTGCGAGTCGCAGGCCGCACAGCAAATTTTACATTTGCTACGGCGCTGTAAAACACGCCGGAAGCCGTAGAATAATGTCCGTAATTCGCCCGTACATTATCGCCGGAACGCAGCCAAGTAAGTTAAAAAACCGCCGCCGAATTTATTATAATGCTACACTTTATAAAATGCAATGTAAAAAACGCGGACGGCTGAAAAGCCGTCCGCGTATAAGTTTTATCTTTATCTTCCGCAGTCAAGTATCACGTAGGCGGTGGGGGATACGGCGTATCCGTTGTTGTCGTCAAGCTCGTTAAGATTATCGTAAATATACATATCGTTCTCTCCTTGTTCTTTGTTTATCGAAATTCCCGCTCCGTTATCTTGCGCAGTTTAAAACAACATACGCAATAGGGGAAATAGTAAGTTCCTCGTTTTCTTCATATTCCTTAAATTCGTAATTAAACATTTAAGTCGCCTCCTTAAATCATTAAAGATTTATATAACCAAGTTCTCTCTCTTGATTACGGGTGTAGTATATCATTGAAATTTTTGTTAGTCAATAACATTTTAAAAATTTTTCCAAATTTAATTTTTGTTAGTTTATAACACTAATTTATGATAATACCGATAATATCTGTGAATTTACATTGTTTAAAAAATATTTTTGTTAAATAATTTCATTTTTAACAAAAATCTTTAAAAATTAACATTTTTTTACTCATAATTGAAAACGCCGATAAAACAGCGCCGCCGTAAAGCGTTACGGCGGCGCTGTTTATGATAAGAGGGGGTCTGTATACGCGTTATTTCTGGTCGTAAAGCTTTGTTGCGGGGTCGAATTCTTTGCCGTTGGCGTCGGTAAATTCAAGATGCAGGTGCGCACCCTTTTCGTGTTCGTAGCCGCCTGCCGCCGCAATGGTACCTATAACCTCGCCGCGCTTAACCTTGCTGCCGACCTGTAAATTGTCCTTTACGTCAATATATTTGTAGGTGGAAGAGTTGCCGTCGGCGTGTTTTACCGTTATAAACGTTTCGCCTATCGTGCTTGTCTTTGCAAGTGCGGTGACTTCGCCGTCGAGAACCGCGCACACTTCGTCGCCTACGTTACCCGCAAAGTCGAGACCGAGGTGGACCCTGTACTGGGTGATGGAGGGGTGCCATACGAATTCGTATTCGTGCGTAAGCGCGCCGCTTACGGGCAGCTTGTAACCCGTTTCGTTTACGGTGGGCTTGTCCTCGTCGTCGGGCTTGTTATCGTCGGGGTTGTTATCGTCGGGGTTGGTTTGGTCGTTACCGGCAATCGGGGGCGCTTTGGGTGTTCCCACTGTAAAGACAACCGTTACGGTTACCGCCGCAATTACAAGCAGACACGCCGCAAGAACCAGGTAGTAAAGTAAAATTTTCTTCTTGTTTTTTGCTTTTTTTTCTTCTTTCATGATTTTTAACTCCTTGTTTTTTTTATTGACTTAAAAATTTTTTTTTAATCAGTATCCGCCGAAAATTATCGGGGAAGCAACTTTTACGCCGTCTTTTCTTATGCAGACGTGCAAATTTATCGTTTTGCCGTACAGCTCTACGGAGTAGGGTAAGTCCGCCTTGCAGTAATAATTTACGCTGTCGGAAAGCTTTTCGCAGAAAACTATTTCGCCGTTTACCGTTTTCAAATAGTTTTCGAAGTCGAACTGCGTATATGTCGCACACTCTCCGCATACGCCTGTAAGTTTAAGTCTTTCACGCTCTATATTTTCCGTCAGAGTAACCTGATTGCAGTTTTTGGAGGTGTCCCCCGTGAAAAACGTGTAAGCGTCCCCGTAATCGAAGCACAGCCTTGCCGGCAGTACGGCAAGCATAGCCAAAAACGCGGCGCCGGCAACCGTCACCGACAGCAGCTTTAAAAACCGCATTAATCCGTACCCCCTTGCAAGCGTGTTATAGCCTAAGCGAAAAAATATTATACGTGTAGTAAAAAAATTTTTTGAGCGCGGTTATTGTTTGCGCGGCGGGGTCAAAAAAGCTATAATTTAAAAGGCGACGGTTTTTTAACTTATTTAAGGCTACACTTGGCTGCGTTCCGGTCATAACGTTTCAGGCTACGGCGCTTCATACCTGACCGGTTGCGGCGCGCTCGACATTGCTTTGACTGCGCGTCGGTTAGCTGTGCGGCCTGCGACTCACAGAGCGGTTGTCTGTTTAAAACTACTATGTTATAATGTTTTCGGCGACGGTTTTTAAACTTACTTGGCTGCGTTCCGGCACTAATGCAAATGCTTACAGGGCTCATTATCGGACTTCCTCTGGGTGCTGGTATGATACGTATGTTGCCCGTCGGTTTTCTGTGCGGCCTGCGATTCGCAAAGCGGTTGTCTGTTTAAAACTACTATGTTATAATGTTTGCGGCGGCGGTTTTTAAAATTACTTGGCTGCGTTCCGGCAACTTTGGGGATGCGTACACTTCTTTTTACCTGGCTTCCTCAGGATACTGGTACTTTACGTGCTCTGCACGTAGGTTTTCTGTGCGGCCTGCGCTTTACAAAAAAGGCTTCTCCTTGGGGGAGAAGCTCCGCGTAGCGGTGATGAGGGGCTTTATTAATTTCCCCTCATCCG
>ERZ779626.529-NODE-529-length-22129-cov-5.344025_pt1 | contig 22129 bp, 17 predicted proteins | sample MGYA00514209_ERZ779626 | MGnify/ENA primary metagenome ERZ779626 (study PRJEB29562, sample SAMEA4376713) | mouse gut metagenome | isolation source: Cecum | study: EMG produced TPA metagenomics assembly of the A DSS colitis mouse model was used to assess the...
GGCTGATTTACTCGTTCATACTTACTATTCCGACGGACTTCAATCGCCCGACGACGTGGCGGCAACGGCAAAGGCAAACGGCGTAGAGCTTGTTTCGGTTACCGACCACGACACCGTGCTTGCCTATCCCGAGCTGTTTTCCTGCTGCTCGTCGCGCGGAGTCAAGGCGGTATGCGGGATAGAGGTTTCGGCGTATTACAAGGGCGTAAGGGTGCATACTCTGGGCTACGGCGTCGACCCCGAGCATCCCGTTTTTTCCGATTTTCTCGGCGAGCTTTGCAAGGGCTCGCTTTGCCGCGCCGACGATATCGTTTCGCGCCTTAAAAAGGGCGGAGTGAGAATAACTCTCGCCGACGCGCTTCAATACAGAAGGTCAGGCAACGCGCCGGTACACGCAATGTATATCGCCCGCGCTGGCTCCGCAAAGGGGTACAGTCCGTCGCCGTTCGCATTCCATAATAAATATTTGTCGCGGGGCGGGATTGGATATTCCGAGCTTTGCCGTCCCTCGCCCGAGCAGGCGGTTGAGGCGATTACGGCGTGCGGCGGGTTCGCCAGCCTTGCGCACCCGGGCAGAATAGAGCTGGATAAGCAGGAGCTTATTTCCGTCGTTAAAAGTATGATAGGTTGCGGGCTTAAAGGCATAGAAGCGGTGTATTCTACGCATACTCAATTAGAGACGGAGTATTATAAGGAGATGGCAAAAGAATACGGGCTGACGGTGACGGGCGGTTCGGACACCCACTTCAAGGGCGGCGGCAAGAGCATAGGCACGCCGGTATTCGATTGCGGTACGGAGCTTTGCGAAAAACTTGGAATTACTTAAAAACTGTTATACTGCTCGCCTCGTTGGCGGGCTTTATTTTTTGCTGCGGATTTCACACCGTGTCGCAGCCTGAAAAGTTCGACGTGCGCTTGCTGTCGTCGTACACTACCCGCTTCGACGGCGGCAATGAGGCGCGTTCGCACAATATACGGCTTGCGGCGAGGTTTATAAGCGGCTGCGTTATTGCAAACGGCGAGGTGTTTTCGTTTAACGCGACCGTCGGGCAGAGAACGCCCGAGCGCGGCTTTAAGCGCGCCGCTATAATCAAGGACGGCGAATTCGTAGAGGGGGTTGGCGGAGGAGTGTGTCAGGTAAGCACCACGCTGTACAACGCCGCGCTGCTGTCGGGCTGCAAGGTGCGCGAATATCACCCGCACTCGCTGCCCGTAAGCTACGTTCCGCCCTCGCGCGACGCTATGGTCAGCGGTACCTTTTACGATTTGCGCTTCGAAAACACCACCGGCAGCACCATTTATATAACGTCCGAAACGGGCAAAAATTTTATTACCTTTAAAATTTACGGCAGAGATTTCGGCGCGCGGTACGCCTGCCGTTCGGTCGTTACGGGCTCGATACCCGCGCCCGAGGAATTTACCGACAATCAAACGCTTGTGCGTTCCGGCAAGGACGGGATTATAAGCGAAAGCTATCTGACTGTTACGCGCGGCGGAGTTTCGCGCGAAGTGCTGCTGCGCCGCGACAAGTACGCCCCGCAAAAGCGCGTGACCTATAAAGTCGAGGAGCTGCCGCCCGAAATTCCCTTACCCGAAATTCCCTTACCCGAAATTAACGAAAATATTTTTTCGTAATTGTTTGTCTTTTCCGCGCGCGTATGTTATAATGATAAACAGCGAAATTTTAATCTGAGAGAATTATTATGACAAAAATCATTTTGGACGCAATGGGCGGGGACAACGCGCCTCAGTCAACCGTAGGGGGCGCGGTTCTCGCGCTTGAAAGGGACAGGGAGTTATCCCTGATACTTACGGGAAGAAAGGACGTTATCGAGACCGAGCTGAAAAAATACAGCTACGACCGCTCGCGTCTTGAAATCGTCGACTGTCCCGACGTTATTGATATGAACGATATTCCGACCGAGGCCGTTAAGCGCAAGCAATCTTCGCTTATCGCAGCGTACTGGATGCTCAAAAAGCAGGACGAAATATGCGGACTGGTTACGGCGGGCTCTACGGGCGCGACGATTGTCGGCGGACAGCTTATACTCGGCAGAATACGCGGAATAAAACGCCCCGCGTTGTGCTGCGCCATTCCCAACTCGCGCGGAGGAATGACCCTTCTCGTAGACTGCGGCGCCAACGCCGAGTGCAAAAGCGTAATGCTTTGTCAGTTCGCGCTTTTGGGCAGCGCGTACGCATCTGCTGCGTTCGGTATTGAAAATCCCAAAATCGGACTTTTGAACAACGGCACCGAGGAGCACAAGGGCGACCCGCTCCGTCAGGAAACGTACAAGCTTATGAGCGAAATGAAGGACGTCAATTTTATCGGCAACGTCGAGGGCAGGGATATAACGACAGGCGACTGCGACGTGGTGGTCGCGGACGGTTTTTCGGGCAATATCGCGCTTAAATCGATAGAGGGCTGCGGCAAGTTGGTGCTTGGTATTATGAAAAAAGAGCTTTCCGCTTCGCTTTCGACGAAGCTCGGCTACCTATTCATACGCAAGGCAATAAAGCGTATGCGCGCCCAGCTCGATTTCGACAAGGTTGGCGGCGCGCTGCTTCTGGGGCTTAAAAAGCCCGTGATAAAGAGCCACGGCACCTCGAAGCCCGTTACGATAGCCAACTCGATAGCAAACGCCGCCGGCGTTTACCGCAACGGACTGATAGGCTCGGTGGAAAAGCTGCTCGAAAACGTAGACTTTACGGTGGACAATGAATAATATCGGGCAGGCGGAAGCGGCGATAAATTATACTTTTAAGGACAAAAATCTTCTGCGGCGCGCGCTGACGGTGGCGTCGGCGTCGGATGACAATAATCAGCTGTTGGAGTTTTTCGGCGACGCCGTGCTCGAATTTATCGTTTCCGAACGGATATTCACCGAAGCGGACAGCGAGGGCGAGCTGACCGAACGGCGCAAGGCGCTCGTTTCGGACGCGGCGCTGACGCCCGTTTCCGAAAGGCTGGGGCTGGACAGGCTTATTATCCGCGGCAAAACCGATTTGAACAACAAAAAGGCGGTGCCGTCCGTATACGAGGCGGTGACCGCGGCGATTTACCTCGACGGAGGAATGCAGGCGGCAAAGTCTTTCGTGTTTTCCACGCTCGACTTTTCCGCGGAGGCTGCAATCAACTACAAGGGCAGATTGCAGGAGCTGTTGCAGGGCGCGGGAGAGTCCGTTCCCGAATATATCCATACGGATATAGGCAACGCGCGCAAACACAGATTCGAAGTTAAAATTACCGTGCGCGGAAAAACCTTTTCGGGCGAAGCGGACAGCGTAAGACCTGCCGAGCAGCTTGCCGCAAAGGACGCGCTGGAATATTTGGAAGTTAAAGGATTAAAATGAATCAGTTTAAACAGATACAATTAGTCGGCTTCAAATCTTTTGCCGACAAGACGGTAATACCCCTCGGCGAGGGCGTAACCTGTATAGTCGGTCCCAACGGCTGCGGCAAGTCGAACGTCGCCGACGCTATCCGCTGGGTTCTCGGCGAGCAGTCGGCAAAGATGATGCGCGGTTCGCAGATGCTCGACGTAATTTTCGGCGGTACGGAAGCGCGCCGCCAGATGTCGTTCTGCGAGGTAACGCTGACTTTCGACAACACGAAAAGAATATTCGACATAGACTGCGACGAGGTCGAAATGACCCGCCGCCTTTACCGCAACGGCGACAGCGAATATCTTTTAAACAAGCAGCCTTCGCGTATGAAGGTGCTTACCTCGCTGTTGCACGGCGCGGGCGCTGCGAAAGAGGGTTACTCGATTATCGGTCAGGGCAGAATAGAGCAGATTATGAACGCGAAGCCCGAGGACAGGCGTTCGATTTTCGAAGAGGCGACGGGTATCGTCGTGTTTAAGGACAGAAAGGCGGACGCGGAAAGAAAGCTTAATTCGTCCAAGGAAAATCTGTACGTGTTCGCTCAGCGTATGCAGGAGGTCGAGCGTCAGATAGGTCCCTTGAAGCGCGCTTCGGAAAACGCGCTCAAATACAGAGAGCTGTATTCGCAATTAAGACACCACGAAATGAATTTGTACATAGTCCGCCACGACAGCGCGGCGGGCGAAAAGGAAGCGCTTAACACCAAGGCTTTCAAAATAGCAAATCGCATTAACGAGGTTACGGCTCTGTCCGAAAAGCTGCTTTCCGAATATCAGAACCGCCGCGACGAGGTTGCCGCAGCGGATAACGAGCTGCGTGATTTGAACGAACGCCTGCGCCGTTACGAGGTCGGCATCGAGCATAGAAGCGGCGAAAGCAAGCTGTTTACCGAAAAGGCGCGCTCGGTCAAGGCTAAGCTTGCCGCCGCGCAGGAGGATATCGCGTATTCCTCAAAGCGTATAGACGACATTGACAGAGAGATAAGAAGGGCTGACGCCTACGCGGAACGCAACGGCGACAGAATAAACAATCTGCGCGGTCAGACGGATACCTTCCGTGCCCAGCTCGACGAGCTGGCGCAGAAAATCGCCAATTACGAATATATGACGGGCGAGCATAGAAAAAAGGTGCTCGATACCTTCAAGGACCTTTCCGAAATGCGGCAGAACATGGGCTCGCTTTCCGCGCAGAAGGATTTGCTTAAAGAAAGGCTTGCCGAAATCAACGCGGAAATGGAAAAGATACACGCCCGCCGCGACGCGGTTAAGGGCGAGTACGACGCCAGTATCGAGCGCAGCAAGACGCTGAACGGGTTGCTGGGTAACGAGAACGAGCTGCTTGAACAGGCGGAGGCAAAAACGCGCGAGGTCGAGGAAAAAATTCAGCAGTTAATCCGTCAGACCTACGATACGCAGGCTCAGATAGCAAGCCTTAACGACAGTCTGACTACCTGCCGCGCCTTGCGCGACAGGTTCGACGGATATACTTATTCGGTCAAAAAACTGCTCAGTCAGGCTAAAAACGACTTGTATTTGTCAGAAAAAATTGCGGGACTTATCGCCGATATAGTACGCTGTGACGGCGATTACGAGGTCGCTATCGAAACGGCGTTCGGCGGCGCAATGCAGAACGTAGTCACGAATTCGCGCGACGACGCAAAGGATTTAATCGAGTACCTCAAACGCACGCGCGGCGGTCAGGTTACTTTTCTGCCCATAGACGCGCTTCGTCCGAGAGTTGAAAACAACGAGATTAAGTCTGCTGTGCGCGATACGGGAGCAATCGGATTTGCGATTAATCTCGTCAAATACGACAAGAAGTTCGAAAACGTAATACATAATCTTTTGGGCAATACTCTAATCGTCGACAATATTCAAAATGCCACGCAGATAGCACGCAGATACCCGCGCGCATTTAAGATAGTCACGCTTGACGGCGACGTCATTTCAACGTCGGGTTCTATGACGGGCGGCTCCAAACGAGAAATTGCGGGTAACTTGCTTGCAAACGAGCGCAGAATACAGGAAATAGAAGAAAGTATACAAAGCAAAAAACAGTCGCTTGTGCGTATGGAGGAAAAGCATAAAGAGCTGAACGGCAAAAAGACGGACGCGGCGACTGAACAGCAGCAGCTTATAAAGCGCTTGCAGGATGCACGCATGGAGCTTGCCGCAGTCACCGAAAAGCAGGCATCGCTACTTGCGGCGGTTACCGACGCAGAGAGCGAGTACGCTGCTTACGGGCAGTCGCAAAAGGCGCTTACCGACAGACTTTCGGGACTTGACAGCGAGTATTCGGGAATAAGCAAGGGCGCAAGCGATTTGACCGAGCAAAAGGACAAGGCGTCCTCTGCAATGGACGATATGTCCGCAGAATACGACAGACTGGTTGCCGAGCGCAGCGAAAAGACCGAACGGCTGAACGCGTTGCTCGTGGAAATAGCGTCGCTCGAAAGCGCGATAAAGTCGGGCGAAGAGAACGTAAAACGCCTCAACGTAGAGCGGTCGGAGCTTTCCGAACGGCTTGAAAGCACCAAGGCGAGCATACCACAGATAGAGGCGGAAATGCAGAGCTTTACCTCCGCCGCGCAAAAGGCTGCGCTTTCCGAGGAGGAGCAGGAGGTCGTTGCAGACCTCAACCGTCAGGTAAGCGAGGTTCAGAAGCGCAAGGACGAATTAAACCAGCGCATAATGCACTACGACAGCGAGCGTCTTGCAGCCTATAAGGAAAAGGAAGAGCTCACGCAGGAGCAGAGCAAGCTTGCGCTTGCGTTGCAGAAGATTGACAGCGACCTCGAATATTTGCAGACCCGTATTTCCGAGGAATACGGCGAGGATTACGAGGGTTGCCTTAAATATAAGGAAGAGGGCTACGACACAAGCTCGTCCAATCAGACCATTTCGGGACTTAAAAGGGCGATTACAATGCTCGGACCCGTCAACCATAACGCCGTTGAGGAATACGACGAGCTTTCCGAACGCTACGAAAAAATGCTGGTTGAAAAGGAAGACCTCGAAAAGGCGATTTCCGATTTGACTGTCGCGCTCGACGATATTCGCGCAGAAATGCTTAAAATTTTCGACGAGGGCTTCAACACCATAAACGAAAACTTCAAGCACACCTTTAAAGAGCTGTTCGGCGGCGGCAGGGCGGAATTGCAGCTCGACTATACCGACTGTGACGACCCTCTCAACGCGGGCGTGGAAATTATCGCCTGCCCTCCCGGTAAGAAGCTTACCAAAATTTCGCTTCTTTCGGGCGGCGAGCGAGCGTTGACCGCTATCGCCATTCTGTTTGCTATTATCAGAATGAGACCTATGCCCTTCTGCGTGCTCGACGAAATCGAAGCGGCGCTCGACGAGGCGAACGTAGCGCGCTACGCCAAGTATCTTAAAAAATTCTCGTCCGACACTCAGTTTATCGTTATTACCCACCGTAAGCCTACTATGGAAAACGCCGATATTCTTTTCGGTGTTACAATGGAAGAAAAGGGTGTTTCAAAAATAGTTTCCGTCAAGTTATCCGAGGTTGAAAGCCGTTTGGGTGGCGACACCATAGAGTAATTAAGGTAAATAAAATGGGACTTTTTTCCAAATTAAAAAATGCAATGAAAAAGACGCGGGAGGGGCTTTCGGGCGCTCTCTCGGGTCTGTTTTCCAAAAATAAGCCCGACGCGGAATTTTACGACGAGCTTGAAGAAATTTTAATAAGCGCGGATATTTCCGTGACCACTGCCGAGGAAATTGTGGACGAGCTGAAAGCCGAAGCCAAAAAGGAAAAGCTTAAAGACAAGGATTTCGTCACCGACCTTTTAAAGGATATTTTAGAGGAAAAGCTGACCGAGGCGGAGGAGCTTGATATAAAATACCCCGCTATTATAATGCTCGTCGGCGTGAACGGCGTCGGCAAAACGACGACGGTCGGCAAGCTTGCGAATTATTTCATTTCGCAGAAAAAGAGCGTAGTGGTTGCGGCTGCGGACACCTTCCGCGCGGCTGCCGCAGACCAGCTTACCGTGTGGGCGGACAGGGCAAAGGTGCGTATCGTCAAGCACGAGGAGGGCAGCGACCCTTCCGCTGTCGTGTTCGACGCGCTGTCGTCGGCGAAAGCCAAAAAGACCGACGTAGTAATTATAGACACGGCGGGCAGGCTTCACGTCAAAGCCAATTTAATGGAAGAGCTGAAAAAGATGTCGCGCACCGTACAGCGCGAGTGTCCCGAATATAACTTTTATAAGCTGCTTATTCTCGACGCTACCACCGGCGGCAACGCCGTAAATCAGGCGGAGGTATTCGACGAAAGCGTAGAGCTTGACGGCATAGTTTTGACCAAGCTCGACAGCTCGGCAAAGGGCGGCTTCGTAGTATCGCTTTGTAACGAGCTTGCAATTCCCGTCGCGTTCGTAGGTACGGGCGAAAAGCTTGAAGACCTTGAAAAATTTTCCGCCGAAGACTTCGTCGAAGCGTTGCTGTAACCGTAATTGGCAATATATTATTTAAAAAATCCCTGCTATATAAAACGGCAGGGATTTTTTACTAAAATTTTCCGTTTTTATTTAAAAAACAATTTTACATATCGTTTAAAATATAGTACAATTAAATATAATGAAATATCATAGGGTTACTGTACTCTATTTGCAACGGAGATATTATGGGACTTATAAAATATATTTTGGGTTCGGACAGCAGAAAAAGCCTTAAAAAGCTGAATAAGCTTGCTTTACAGGTCGAGGAATTGGAGCCGAAGTACGCGGCTATGTCTGACGAGGAATTAAAGGGTCAGACAAAAATTTTGAAGGACAGGCTTGCCGCAGGCGAAACGCTTGACGATATTTTATTCGACGCGTTCGCGGCGCTGCGCGAGGCAAGCTGGCGCGTACTCAAAATGAAGCACTTCCACGTGCAGATTGTCGGCGGTATCTGCCTGCATCAGGGCAGAATTGCCGAAATGAAGACGGGTGAAGGTAAGACCCTCGTTTCAACCCTGCCCGCATACCTCAACGCGCTTACGGGCAAGGGCGTGCATATCGTTACCGTCAACGACTATCTGGCAAAGCGTGACGCCGAGTGGATGGGCAAGGTTCATAAATTTATGGGTCTTACCGTCGGCGTGGTCGTTCCCGGTATGGACGACGACGAAAAGCAGAAGGCTTATAAGTGCGATATAATCTACGCAACGAATAACGAGCTCGGCTTCGACTACCTGCGCGACAATTTGAAAACCTCTATCCCCGCAATGGTTCAACGCGAGCTTAACTTCTGTATAATCGACGAGGTCGACTCTATATTAATCGACGAGGCGAGAACGCCTCTGATTATCTCGGGCAGGGGCGGGCAAAGCTCGGTACTGTACGAGCAGGTGGATAAATTCGTCCGTACGCTTTCGGGCGGCTTTGACGACGACAAGAAGGACGCAGAAAAGAAAGCCCCTTCCCGCAAGAAAAAAGAGCTCAGCGAAAAAGAGCAAGAGGCTCAGGACAGGCTTACCGCCATTTTGCAGGAAATGGAAAACTGGGACTATATAATCGACAGAAAGGATAAGTCCGTAACTATTACCGAAAAGGGCGCGGAAAAGGCGGAGCGCTTCTTCAATATCCCCAACCTCGGCGATATAGAGAACGCAGAGCTTAACCACCACATTCAGCAGGCGTTGAAAGCGCACGAGCTGTTCAGCCGCGACGAGGACTATATCGTTTCCGACGACGGCGAAATTTTAATCGTAGACGAATTTACGGGTCGTGTTCTCAACGGCAGAAGATATTCCGACGGCTTGCATCAGGCAATCGAGGCGAAGGAAAAGGTCAAGGTCAAGGACGAGAACAAGACCCACGCAACGGTTACCTTCCAGAACTATTTCCGTCTTTACAACAAGCTTTCGGGTATGACGGGTACTGCTAAGACCGAAGAGGACGAGTTCAGAACTATTTACTCGCTCGACGTAGTTGAAATACCCACCAACCGCCCCGTTCAGCGCGTGGACTACGCGGATATGATTTATTCGACCGTAGAGGGCAAGAAAAAGGCAATCGTAAACGAGGTCGTCGAGCGTCACGAAAAGGGGCAGCCTATCCTGATAGGTACCGTCACCGTCGACAAGTCGGAAGAGATTTCAAGGCTTTTGAGAAGAAACGGCATCAAGCACAATATCCTGAATGCAAAGAACCACGAGCGCGAGGCCGAAATAGTAGCTCAGGCGGGCAGATTCGGCGCGGTTACGATAGCCACCAACATGGCGGGCCGCGGTACCGATATTCTGCTCGGCGGTAACCCCGAATACCTTGCCAAAAAGCGTATGCGCGAAGAGGGTTACGACCACGAAATGATAGAAACGGCGATTTCCTACGCCGATAGGGAGTTCACCCCCGAGGAGACGAAGGCAAGGGAAAGATACGCCGAGCTTTACGACAACTATAAAGCCGAAACGGCAGCCGAAAAGGAAAAGGTCGTCGCTGCGGGCGGACTTTGCATACTCGGTACCGAGCGGCACGAGTCGCGTCGTATCGACAACCAGCTCCGCGGACGAAGCGGACGACAGGGCGACCCCGGCGCGTCGATATTCTTTATATCTCTCGAAGACGACCTTGCAAAGAGGTTTGGCGGCGAGAGAATGAAGAGACTTTATGAAATTTTCAAAATCGAAGAGGACCAGTGCCTGCAATCAAAAATGCTTTCGGGCAGCGTGGAAAACGCTCAGAGGGCGATAGAGGGCAGAAACTTCGGTATAAGAAAGCATACCCTTCAATACGACGAGGTTATGAACGAGCAGCGTAAAACCATTTACGGCGAGCGTATGAGGGTGCTGCGCGGTCAGAATATCCACGAGGAAATTTTGAAGTTCATTCCCGACTATATCGAAAAAATCGTTGCGGAAACGGTAAACGTAGACGCTATGCCCGAAAAATGGGACGAGACTGCGTTGAACGAGGCGCTTATACAAAAGGTTTATCCCGACGAGTGTACGTTCGAAATTACGCGCGATATGCTTGATAAGTGGGAATATCAGCAGGCTATCAACAAAATCACTAAGGAAGTTACCAAGGCTTACGAACAGAAGATAGTAAATATCAGACAGGAAACGAACATGCAGGTAGACTACTACCAGATAGAGCGTAACGAGCTGCTGCGCGCCGTCGACAGAAACTGGATTGACCACATTGACGCAATGGACCAGCTCAGAAAGGGTATTGGTCTGCGCGGCTACGCCCAGCAGGACCCCGTTATCGCCTATAAGCAGGAAGGCTACGATATGTTTATGGAAATGATTGACCGTATACAGACGACAACCGTTTCCCGTCTTTTAAAGGGCAGGATAGTCCGCGTTCAGCCGGGCAGACCTATTCCCCGCCCCGGCGCGCTCAATCCGTCGGTAGCGGAAAGAGCAAGGCAGGTTGCAGACGAACGCGCGTCGGAAGCTCGGAAAGCCGATGCCCCCGCGCCGTCAGCGCCGGCAAAACCCGTATCGGACGGCAGCGTAGCGGTAGGCGGCGCCCCCGAAGCACCCAAGGAATTGTTTACCAATATAGGCGGTAAGGCTCAGCCCAAAGTGGCGGACAAAAACACGCGTATCGGCAGAAACGACCCTTGCCCCTGCGGTTCGGGGAAGAAATATAAAGACTGCTGTTACTGGAAGGACCATAAATAGAGTTCACAAATTTATTGACGTTCGAATATGTCAATAAATTTCGTGATTTTCAGCGGCTCTGACGCTCTGCTTGCAATCATTGAGGGCACACAAATATATAATTGAAAGCATTCACACTGCTACTACGCAAGCTACGTAGTGAGTGCGGGTATGCACAAATTGAGTTGCGCTGCGCAAAAGCATGGTTTTGCTTGCGACACAATTCATTTGAAGTACCAATTTTTTGCGTTTTAGACAATGCTTTGTCTTACTCGCTTCTCCAAAGTTTTACAAATTAATTTAGAGGGAAATATGAGAAATTTAACAGTTAAAAGAAGAAAAGCGTTCGCAGGTTGTCTCGGAAAGGTCAAAATTTATATTGAGGACGCAAACGGCGATACTAATATAAACGGCATACCGTGCAGACTTTTAGGCAAGCTTAAAAACAAAGAATGTGCAACCTATGAAATCGGCAACGAAAGCTTAAAGCTGTTTGCTATTTACGACAAAATGAGTAAAGGTTATTGTAACGATTGCTATACGATTCCGGCAGGAGAAGAGGACATAGAAGTTTCTGGCGCTGCAAAGCTCAATCCTTTTATGGGTAATCCTTTTTTATTCGACGGAAATTCAAGCGAGGAAGCGTTTAACAACAGGCAGCAAAACAAGAAAAAAGCAATGATGATAATGATACCGGTAATGATTGTTGCCGTTATAGCAGGCTTTTTGATAGGCTATTATTTGCTGTAATTTAAATTCATGATTGATTTGATTAAAGCCGTTATTACGGTAACCACATTAAGATATATTGATTAAACGGAACGTTTATTTATGTTTAAGGCAGATGACTATCGTTTAAGGCTTAAAAGCCTTTCAGACACGCTTGCAGAAGCGAAATATGCGCTTGATATAGAAAATCTCGGCGCAAAATTAGATGAGCTTAAAAAAGAGCAGGAAGACCCCGCAGTCTGGCAGGACTTGGAAAAGTCGAAGAGAGTCGGCAGGGAAATTTCGGCTGTTGAAAATAAAATACGCTCTTACGAAAAGGGTGCGGCTGCCCTTGCAGACGCGTTTGCGTTTATCGACTTAATCGAAGAGGCGGACGACGAAAGCCTTATTCCCGAGCTGGAAAGTATGATTTCGTTAGCCGACGAGGATATAGATCAGATGCGTATCCGTGCGCTGTTGCGCGGCGAATACGACGCCAACAACGCAATACTCAATCTACACTCGGGCGCTGGCGGCACCGAGGCTTGCGACTGGACGGGTATGCTGTACAGAATGTATACGCGCTATTGCGAGCGTGCTGGCTTCAAGGTAACCGAGCTCGATTTTGAGAACGGCGACGAGGCGGGGCTGAAAAGTGTTTCCTTCCGCGTAGAGGGCGAAAACGCGTACGGCTTTTTAAAGGCGGAGAAGGGTGTTCACCGTCTTGTAAGAATTTCACCGTTCGATTCAAACAAGCGCAGACACACATCGTTTGCATCGCTTGAAGTCATGCCAGAGGTTGACGACGAAAAGGACGTTGAAATCCGCGATGAGGATATACGTATCGACGTTTACCGCTCTTCGGGCGCGGGCGGTCAGAAGGTCAATAAAACCGAAACCGCAATACGAATAACCCATTTTCCTACGGGTATAGTCGTAACTTGTCAGAACGAGCGCAGCCAGCTTCAAAACAAAGAAATGGCTTTCCAGTATCTGCGCGCAAAGCTTATCGAAAGGCAGATTGCCGAACGCGAGGCCGCGGATGCCGCCATAAAGGGCGAAATTAAAAAAATAGAATGGGGCAGTCAGATACGCTCGTACGTGTTCTGCCCTTATACGCTTGTCAAAGACCACCGCACCGGTTACGAAAATTCCAACGTGCAGGCGGTTATGGACGGGGATATTCAGGGCTTTATTATAGATTACTTAAAGAAAACTATCTAACCGCGCACGGCAGATAAGCGGCGCAGACTAATTAGCGGTATGTATAAGATAAAAGAAAATCCTGTAATTTTAGGAATCGAATCGAGTTGTGACGAAACGTCTGCCGCGGTAATTCGCGGCAGACAGCTTTTGTCGAACATTATTTTTTCTTCCGCTGCCGAACAGGCAAAATACGGCGGGGTCGTACCTGAAATTGCCTCGCGCGCGCACACCGAGGCGGTGGACGAGGCGGTAAAGCAGGCGATAGCTGAGGCGGGTGTGGACTTGCGCGACTTAGACGCGGTCGCCGTAACCTACGGCGCGGGGCTTTTAGGCGCGTTGCTTGTGGGGCTGTCGTTTGCAAAGTCGCTTGCGTACGCCTTAAAGGTGCCGCTTATCGCGGTAAACCATATCCGCGGACATCTGTCGGCGGCGTACCTTACCGACGGCGCGCTTAACCCGCCCTACGTGACGCTGCTTGCAAGCGGCGGTCATACCGCGGTAATTCACGTTAAAGCTTTTACCGAGTTCGACGTGCTTTGTTCTACTACCGACGACGCCGTCGGCGAAGCGTTCGACAAGGTTGCGCGTATTCTCGGACTGCCTTATCCCGGCGGACCCAACGTACAGCGTCTTGCCGAAAGCGGCAGCGCAGGCATAAAATTCCCGTCGCCGCTTATTCGCGGCAGCGCGTTTTCGTACAGCGGGCTTAAAACCGCGGTAATCAACTACTGTCACAATGCCGAGCAAAAGGGCGGCGAGGTTAAAAGAGAGGACGTTGCGGCGTCTTTTCAGAAAACGGCGATAGACCCGCTTATTAAAAAAACCGTGGACAGCGCGGCGGCGCTCGGCGTAAATACGGTGACTGTCGGCGGCGGGGTTGCCGCCAACGATTATCTGCGCGCGCATTTGCAATCGGAATGTAGCAAGGCGGGGCTGCGGCTTATTCTTCCCGAAAAGAAGTACTGTACGGACAACGCCGCAATGATAGCGGCGGAGGGGCTCGTTCAGTACCGTGCGGGTAATTTTGCGGATATGACGCTGAACGCCTGCGCCCAGATACCGTTAAAATAAATTTTTGTTTCAATTTGCTTTACTTTTCGGTATTTATCTAATATAATTAACTTACAATTTATTAAAGGCTATGACAAAGGACAACGGCTTTTTACTGCGCTTTTCAGAGAGCTTTCGGTTGGTGTGAGAAAGCAAGCAGGCATTCGGTCTATCACCTTTCAGCCCGCATTGCGAAAGGCCTACGGCGCCGAGTAGTTTTGCGCGGATTTGTAACCCGTTACAAGTTACAACAAATGTCGGTTTGTTTTGGTGGTTTATAAGCACTTTCGGTGTCCAAAATGATTTGGGCATCTTTTTTTTATAAATAAAAGCTAAGGAGTTTTTATGTACAAAAAGGTTGATACTTCTTTAAACTTTGTCGAGCGCGAAAAGGAAATTATAGAGTTCTGGAAGCAGAACGGTATTTTCGAAAGCAGCGTCGGCAAAAACGAGGGCGGGGAAGAATTCTCGTTTTACGACGGTCCCCCCACGGCAAACGGAAAGCCGCATATAGGGCATATTTTAACGCGCGTTATGAAGGACATTATACCGCGCTATCAGACTATGAAGGGCAAGCACGTTTTAAGGAAAGCGGGCTGGGATACCCACGGTCTGCCCGTAGAGCTCGAGGTTGAAAAATCGCTCGGTCTCGACGGCAAGGAGCAGATTGAGGAATACGGCATAGAGCCGTTTATCAAGCAGTGCAAGCAGTCTGTCTGGAAGTATAAGGGCGAATGGGAAAGAATGTCCGAGGCGGTCGGCTACTGGGTCGACATGGACAATCCCTATATTACCTACGACGACAAGTATATCGAGTCGGAGTGGTGGGCGTTAAAGGAAATGCACAAAAAGGGACTGCTTTACAAGGGGCACAAAATCGTGCCCTACTGTCCGCGCTGCGGAACGGCGCTTTCCTCGCACGAGGTTGCGCAGGGCTATAAAAAGGTTAAGGAAAATTCCGCAGTCGCGCGCTTTAAGGTCAAGGGTAAAAAGGACGAGTACATTCTCGCCTGGACTACCACGCCCTGGACGCTTCCCTCCAACGCCGCGCTTTGTATGAACCCCGACGAGCCGTACGTTAAAATAGAGTCCGACGGCGTAAAGTATATACTTGCCGAAGCGCTTGTCGGAAGCTTTTTCGAGGAATATACCGTTCTCGAAAAAAAGGCTGGCAAAGAATGGGAAGGGCTTGAATACGAGCCTCTCTTTTCGCAGACCTCGGAGGAAATAAAGCGGATTTCTCCCGCCAACGCGCCGCAAAAAGCGCACTACGTCGTTTGCGACGGCTACGTCACCATGGGCGACGGTACGGGCGTCGTACACATTGCGCCTGCGTTCGGCGAGGACGACTATAAGGTCGGCAAGCGTTACGGTCTGCGCGTAATTCAGCTTGTCAACGAGAAGGGCTGCTGTCATTCGAGGTTTGCCGAGCTTGACGGGATTTTTGCGAAAAAGGCCGATAAAATTATTCTCGAAATGCTCGAAAATAAGGGGCTTATGTTCAAGGTTCTGCCCTTCGAGCACGATTACCCGCACTGCTGGCGCTGCGATACGCCGCTTCTGTACTACGCAAAATCGAGCTGGTTCGTGCAAGTCACGAAGGTAAAGGACGAAATAATCGCCGCAAACCGCTCGGTCAACTGGATGCCCGACACCATTAAAGAGGGCAGAATGGGCAATTTCCTTGAAAACGTAATCGACTGGGGTCTTTCCCGCGACAGATACTGGGGCACGCCGCTGCCCGTCTGGGTCTGTCCCGACTGCGGCGAAATAGAGGTAATGGGCTCGAAAGCGGAATTAAAGAAAAAATGCGGTCTGCCCGACAACGCCGATATAGAGCTGCACCGCCCTTACGTCGATACGCTGGAATGTAAGTGCGGCAAGTGCGGCGGTACAATGAAGCGCACTCACGAGGTTATCGACTGCTGGTTCGACTCCGGCTCGATGCCGTTTGCGCAGTACCACTACCCGTTTGAAAACGAGGATTTGTTTGCGCAGACCTTCCCCGCGGATTTCATTTCCGAGGCGGTCGACCAGACGAGAGGCTGGTTCTACGTTCTGCTTGTAATCAATACCATACTTTTCGGCAAAGCGCCGTTTAAAAACTGTATAGTTTTAGGGCACGTCAACGATAAAAACGGCATAAAAATGTCAAAGCATAAGGGCAACGTAGTAGACCCGTGGTCTGTTTTGGATAAGCAGGGCGCGGATGCCGTTAGGTGGTATTTTTACACCTCGTCGGCGCCGTGGCTGCCTTCGCGCTTTTCCGAGGAAACCGTTTCCGAGGCGCAGAGAAAGTATATGGGCACGCTTTGGAATACCTACGCCTTCTTCACGCTGTACGCCGACATCGATAAGTACGACCCCTCGAAGTTCGAATTGAGCAAGTGCAAGCTTACCGTTATGGATAAGTGGATTCTTTCAAAGCTCAACTCGCTTGTGGCGGCGACGGATACAAGCCTGAAAAATTACGAAATTTTCGAAAGTGCGCGCGCGCTTGCCGATTTCGTGGACGTGCTGTCAAACTGGTACGTCCGCCGCGGACGCGACAGGTACTGGGGTAAGGAAATGACGGACGACAAGGCGGCGGCGTACACTACGCTGTATACGGTGCTCGTCACACTTGCAAAAATTTCCGCGCCGTACACGCCTTTTATATCGGAAATGATTTACCGTAACCTGGTTCCGTCGTTCTATAAAAACGCGCCTGCAAGCGTTCACCTCTGTCCGTTCCCCGAGGCGGATAAAAAGTATATCGACAAAAAGCTCGAAGAGAGAATGGACGGCGTGCTCGAAATAGTCGTTCTCGGCAGAGCTGCGCGAAACGCAGGCAATCTTAAAAACAGACAGCCGCTGTCAAAGGTCATTGTCGCTGGCAACGTAAATCTTTCCGAGGACGACAAGGCTATCGTGCTTGACGAGCTGAATATTAAAACGCTCGAATGCGCGACTGACGCAAACAAATATATAGGCTATAAGCTTAAACCTCAGTTAAAGACGCTTGGTCCCAAGTACGGCAAAAAGCTGGGAGCAATTTCCGCTTTCCTTGCAAATTGCAACGCAAAAGAGGTGGTTGACGCGGTCAAGGGCGGCGGCAGTTACGAAATAGCGGGCGAGGGCGTAACCCTTACCGAAGAGGATTTGCAGATATTTACCGTAAGCACGGGCGGTTACGTTGCCGCCGAGGATAAGGGCATAACCGTTGCTCTGGACGCGACGCTTACCGACGAGCTGATTTTCGAGGGCGTAGAACGCGAGCTGGTTTCAAAAATTCAGAATATGAGAAAGGAAGCGGGCTTCGACGTTACCGACAGAATAGGCGTTTACTTTATCGCCGAGGGTAAGGCAGCCGAGGTGCTTGCCGCAGGCGGGTTCGCGGGCGACGTGCTTGCCGAATACGTCAAGGAGGGCGCAGCGGACGGCTTCACGCGCGAGCAGAACGTCAACGGCGATAAGGTAACTCTTACGCTTATAAACCTTACAAAAACCAAATAACAGGTTTAAATTCAAAATAACACTCATAGGTTATTCTATGAGTGTTTTTGATTTGTCCGCAGGTGAAAGCGGAATTATAAAAAGCAGCGCGCTTTCCGGCAGCGCCGCCGCGCGGCTTGCTTCGCTGGGGATAGTCGCAGGCAAAAGGTTTACCGTGCTTGCGTTTTCGCTGTTCAAAAGCAGCGTGCTTATTGGCTGCGGCGCGCTAAGACTTGGAATAAGGGCGTCGCTTGCAAGGCGTATTGAGGTTGAAAAATGCGAGTAAAAATCAAAAATCCGACAGATACCGCCACGCGCCGCCGCGTGGTGCTTGCAGGCAATCCCAACGCAGGCAAGACAACGCTTTTCAACTCGCTTACGGGCAGCAATTTGAGAACGGGCAACTTCCACGGCGTTACGACCTCGGCATTTGAAAAGACGAGCGGAGGAGTAACCTACGTCGATTCGCCGGGGCTGTACGCAATGACTGCATATTCAATGGAAGAGATTAACGCCGCGGAGGAAATAAAAAACGCCGACCTTATAATCAATCTGACCGACGCGCTTACGCTGGAAAGAGGAATTAATCTTACGCGCCGTTTGACGGAAACGGGCAAGCCCGTAATTATGTACCTTACAAAGCTCGGGCAGCTGAAAAGGCGCGGCGGTACGGTGGACAGGGAAAAGCTGTCCGCAAGCCTCGGCATACCCGTGTACACTTGCACGCCAAAGCAACTGAAAAAGGAAATCGAGGGCGGGGTTCGTTTTACTGCCGAAAAGTGCGCCGTGCCGCTGTCCTCGGCGTACAGTGCGGGGCGCGAGGGCGTCAGCCGTGCGGACCGACTGTTTTACAACCGTTTTTTTGCGCTGTTCTTCTTTATATTTTCAATAGCGCTTATGTTTTTCGTGGCGTTTCACCCGATAATGCCCGGCGCGCTTTTGAAGGGGCTTACCGAAACGCTTGTCGTAGATAAGCTCGGCGGGTTCATTTACGGCAAAATGCAAAACGAAATTCTTGCGTCGTTAGTCTGCGAGGGGCTGCTCAGCGGCGCGGGGTCGGTGCTGTCGTTCGTGCCTCAGCTTGCCGTGCTGTATCTGTTTTTAACGCTTTTGGACGAAAGCGGAATTACCTCCGCGCTCGCGTTCGCGACTGACGGACTTTTCGAAAAGGTCAACCTTTCGGGCAGGGCGGCGTTTTCGTTGATTTCGGGCTTCGGCTGTACCGCCGCGGCGATTATGACCACGCGCGGGTATTCCACCGAGAACGCGCAAAAGCGCACTATCGCGGTGCTGCCGTTTATACCGTGCGGGGCGAAGCTGCCCGTTTTCCTTACGTTTCTGTCGCCGCTTTTTCGCAATCCTTTTCCCGTAATCACGCTGTTTTACTTCGCGGGGCTTGCGATTTCGCTGCTGTTTTCGTTTATGCTCAAAGGCGAAAAGGAGGGTATGCTTTCCGAGGTAACGCCCATAATTTTTCCCGCTCTGAATACGGTCGCCAAAAAGTTGTATTTTTACGTCAAAGGGTTTATAATAAAGGTGGCGGGTATCATTACGCTGTTTTGCCTTATAAGCTGGGTGCTTTCGCACTTTTCGTTTACCTTCGAGTACGTCGGCGCGGATAAGAGCATGCTTGCGCATATAAGCAGGGTAATTCTTCCGCTGTTCTATCCCATGGGCATAACCGACTGGCGGCTTGCCTATTCCGCGCTATGCGGGTTTATAGCAAAGGAAAACGTCGCGGCGACGGTGGCTATGCTGATACCCGAATTCAGTATCGGTCTCGGCGAGGCGGTCGCTATGAGCACGTTTATACTTTTAAGCAACGCGTGCATAAGCGCGCTGTCTGCGTCTGTCAAGGAGGCGGGCTTAAAATTTACGGTCAAGTGCTTTATCGTTCAGCTTTTGGTGGCGTTCGCGGGCGCTTACGCGATACATCTGTTATTTTTATGAAAACCTTTTACGTTACGCAAAACACAAATTTAAAGGATTTTACCGACAGCGTTTATCCGCAGGGAAGCTTTTGTTTCTCTGCGCTTTTGCGCGCCAAAGACATAAAGGTGAACGGCGTGCGTACTTCGCGCTCGGTGCCCTTGAAGAGCGGCGACGAGGTGGTTTATTATACTAATGCCAAGCAGGAAGGCAAGCAGTCGCATACCGTAATTTACAGGGACGCAAACGTGCTCGTCGCGGACAAGTTTTCGGGCGTGTCGAGCGAGGGGCTGCTTTGCGAGCTGAGCGCGACGGGTGAATGTTATGCTGTTCACCGCCTTGACAGAAACACGCAGGGGCTGATTGTGTTTGCGCTGAATAGGGCTGCGGAAGAGGAGTTGCTGTCCGCGTTCAGGGAAAGGCGAATAAACAAGACGTATATCGCGCTTTGTAAAAACGCGTTTAAGCAAGATTGCGCAACGCTGACAGCTTACCTTGAAAAGGACGCTGCAAAAGGGCTTGTAAGGGTGTCCGACAGGTGCGCGCACGGTGCGGAAAAGATTGTTACGGAATACTGCGTCGAGGAGCGGCTGGGCGATATAGCGCGCGTTAAAATACGGCTGCATACGGGCAAGACCCACCAGATACGCGCGCATCTGGCGTTTTGCGGCTGTCCCGTGCTCGGCGACGAGAAGTACGGCGACGGCGCGCTGAACGCGAAATACGGCGCAAGGCGTCAAAGACTGATTGCAAAGCTTGTGCAATTCGACACGCGCGGCGTACTTTCGTACCTGAACGGTAAAATTTTCGAAAGCGAGTTTAACTTTGATAAACAATAACCCTTTTAACCGTTTCACGCGCGGATAAAAGGGTTATAAATATATAAAAGGTATTTTACGAGGTAATTATGCGACAGGTAATGCTGACATCAACGGAAAACAAATTGCAGTTTTCGCTTTCGGGCGAAATCGATTCGGCGACCAGCGAGGATTTTTATGCCGAAGTAAAGGCGGCGTATCTTCACGATAAAAAGGACGTCGAATTCGATTGCACGCTGCTGACGTTTATCGACAGCACTATGCTCGGCACGTTCGTAAAGCTTTTCAAGCAGCTTAAAACGGACGGATTTACGATGTCGCTTAAAAACGTGCAGCCGAGAATAAGAAAGCTTTTCGAAATCTGCTCGCTCGATACGATAATGGAGATAAGGTAATGAAAACTTTTACGGTTGAGTTTTATCTTTCCGACAGCGAATATCATACCGCGCTGCGCCTCGTTGCGGGGGCGGTCTGCTCGGCGGCGGACGTCGACGTGGACGCGCTTGAAGATTTCAAGGTCTGCGTGACCGAAAGCGCGCTCATACTCAAAAACGGCGGGTTCGAGCGCGTAAGGGCGCAATTCGATACCGACGGCGGCGTCAAGGCTACGCTTACGGGACTTGACGGCAATCCTAAAAAGGGCGACAGCGAGCTTAGCCTTGCGCTTATAGGCGCGCTTGTGGAAAGCTTCGATATTATCGAAAACGGCGGAATTATCGGCGGGATAACGCTTAAAATATGATAAGCGCGCAGGAATCGGATAAGCTTTTCCGCGAGTATCGCCGCACGGGCGATAAGGCTTTGCGCAACAAGCTTGTCGAAAATTACATATACGTGGCTGAAATTCTCGCCAAAAAGTTTGCCGGAAGAGGCGTGGAATACGACGATTTGTTGCAGGTCGCATCCGAAGCGCTTATAACGGGCGTGGAAAAATTCGACCCCGAGGTGGGGGTTCAGTTCACTACGTACATAACGCCTACGGTGACGGGGGTAATAAAAAATTATTTCCGCGACTTTTCGCGCGCGGTGCGTCCGCCGCGCAGGGTGTATTCCCTATCCTCGAAAATAAAGACGGCAACCTCGGAATATTATAACGAGCACGGTGTCAAACCCACGATAAAACAGCTTGCCGAAAGACTTGACGCCACGGAAGAGTCGATTATGGAAGCGCTTGAATATCGCGCTCCGATAAGCCTCGATTCCCGCGTCGGCGGCGAGGACGGAGAGGGCCGTCTTTACGACGTTATTCCCGACAGCTCTGACAAATTCGAAAGCTTTGACGACAGCGAGTCGCTGAGAAGCGAGATAGCAAAGCTTGACCCGACCGAACAGAAGGTGGTAAAGCTAAGGTTCATACAGGGCAAATCGCAGTCGGAGGTGGGAAGAGCGCTCGGCGTAAGCCAGATGTTCGTTTCCCGCGCGGAAAGAAAGATAGTTGAAAAGTTGAGGAAATCGCTTTTATAATGATTAGCTTCAAGGTAGACAACTTAAAAAATATGGGTGCAAACGTAAAAACCTTCGTTGATTTTCTGCGTCTTTCGGGCGCGGACGACGAGGATATTTTCGCAAGCAAGCTTGTCACCTGCGAGCTGATAACCAACGTCATACGCCACGGCGGGGACGAGGCGGAGTTTACGGGCACGCTGTCCGGCGACACCATTACCATTACGGTCACGGCTGAAAGCTTCAAGGGGCTGGACGTTGCCCGCCCCGCGCCCGACGTGTTTGCCGAAAGCGGGAGGGGGCTGTATATTATTAGAAGTATTTGCAGCTGTATCGAGCGCGGCGACAGCGGCGAAATAAAAGTTATTATAAGGCGGCATTGCCGCGGCTAAATAATGTATGCGCTTGTCGGTTTTTTATTTAATTTGGGGGTGTTTAGCAAAAGCCTCTCGGGAATTTTCCCGAGAGGCTTTTTTGCATAAGTTATTGTTCGT
>ERZ779626.532-NODE-532-length-22111-cov-10.349927_pt1 | contig 22111 bp, 19 predicted proteins | sample MGYA00514209_ERZ779626 | MGnify/ENA primary metagenome ERZ779626 (study PRJEB29562, sample SAMEA4376713) | mouse gut metagenome | isolation source: Cecum | study: EMG produced TPA metagenomics assembly of the A DSS colitis mouse model was used to assess the...
CATCATCGGCCAGTTCGGCGTGGGCTTCTACTCCGCCTTCATGGCGGCGGACCGGATCACGGTGGTGACGAAGAAGTACGGTGAGGAGCAGGCTTACCGCTGGGAGAGCGCGGGCGCCGACGGCTACACCATCACCCCCTGCGAAAAGGCGGAGGTGGGCACCGACATCATCATGCACATCAAGGAGGACGGCGAGGAGGAGAAGTATTCTGAGTTCCTGCAGGAGTACACCCTCCGGGAGCTGGTGAAGAAATACTCCGACTACATCCGCTGGCCCATCCGCATGGAGGTCACCAAGTCCCGGAAGAAGGAGGATTCCCCCGAGGATAAGCCCGAGTACGAGAGCTACAGGGAGGAGGAGACACTCAACAGCATTGTTCCCCTGTGGCAGCGGAAGAAGAGCGACGTGACCCGGGAGGAGTACGACAAGTTCTATCAGGAGAAATTCAACGATTACACCGCTCCTCAGTCGGTGGTTACCGTTTCTGCCGAGGGTCAGGTGTCCTACAAGGCCCTGCTGTACATTCCCTCCCGGCCTCCCTATGACTATTACAGCGCCGACTATGAGCGGGGACTCCAGCTGTATTCTGCCGGGGTCATGATTATGGATAAGTGTCAGGACCTGATCGGGGACCACTTCGGCTTCGTCAAGGGCGTGGTGGATTCCCCGGACCTGAGCCTGAACATCTCCCGGGAGCTGCTCCAGCATGACCGCCAGCTGCGGCTCATCGCCAACAACATCGAGAAGAAGGTCAAGGGCGAGCTGGAGCGGATGCTGAAGGATGACCGGGAGGGCTATGAGAAGTTCTTCAGGAACTTCGGCCGCCAGCTGAAGGTTGGGTGCATCAACAACTACGGGGCCAGGAAGGAGCTGCTTCAGGATCTGCTGCTGTTCTACTCCTCCACGGAGAAGAAGCTGGTGACCCTGGCTGAATATGTGGACCGGATGCCGGAAAGTCAGAAGCACATCTACTACGCCACCGGCGAGAACGCCGCCGTCATGGACAATCTGCCCCAGACCGAGCTTCTGCGGGAGCGGAACATGGAGATCCTGTACCTCACCGATCAGGCGGATCAGATGCTGGTGGAGATCCTCCGGGAGTACAAGGAGAAGTCCTTCCGCTCCGCCGTGGACGGCGATCTGGATCTGGACGATATGCCGGAGGAGAAGAAGGCGGACGACTACAAGGAGGCTCTGGACTTCATGAAGGAGGCCCTTGGGGAGGGCGTGGACGAGGTCCGTATCTCCCGGAAGCTGAAGACCCATCCGGTGTGCATGACCTCCGGCGAGGGCATGAGCTTCGAGATGGAGCGGTACTTCAACGCCGTCCAGCCGGAGATGGGCATGAAGGCCAAGCGGATCTTGGAGGTCAGAACCATCCCGCCTTCACCGCCCTGGAGGCCGCGCGGGCCAGCGATCCGGAAAAGGCGAAGAAGTACGCTCAGGTACTGATGAACCAGGCCAAACTCATCGCCGGACTGCCCATCGACGATCCGTCGGGGTATACGGACCTGTTGTGCAGCCTGTGGAGCTGATGAAAAAATAAGAAGAGCCGCCCGGACCACCCCAGCAGGAGGTCCGGGCGGTATTCTGTAATTCCGAATAAGACGCCTTGTATTCTGAACACCGTTATGGTATAATAAATTTTTACATATCCCTTTTGTTTGGCGACCTGTCTTGTAACATTCAAAAAAGAGAGGAAAATCATTATGGCAAACACAGAGTGGTTTCAAGCAGCCCGTTTCGGCATGTTCATCCATTGGGGACTTTACGCGGTACCTGCCAAGCCCGGCAAAGGCGAGTGGTACGCCAGCATTGACCGCGTTCCGCCTGAGACCTACCGGAAATACTTCGACCTTTTCCGTCCCACGGACTTCGATCCCGCTTCCTGGGCCCGGGACGCCAAACAGGCAGGGATGCAGTACGCGGTGCTGACCGCAAAGCACCACGAGGGATTCTGCCTCTTTGACTCCGCTTATACGGACTACAAGTCCACCAACACCGCCGCAGGCCGGGACTTGGTGCGGGAATTCCTGGACGCTTTCCGCGCGGAGGGGCTGCGGGTCGGCCTGTACTACTCGCTGGTGGACTGGCACCACCCGGATTATCCCGCCTACAACGACCCCTTCCACCCCATGCGGGGCGATGAGTCCCGCAAAGAGGAGTCCTGCGATTTCAGCCGCTATCTGGACTATATGCACGCCCAGGTTCGGGAGCTTTGCACCAACTACGGCAAGCTGGACCTGTTCTGGTTTGACTTCTCCTATGAGGGACACACCGGTACGGACTGGCGGGGTGAGGAGCTGGTGGAGACGGTCCGCTCCCTCCAGCCGGGCATCCTGCTCAACAGCCGTCTGGAGGCCAGCGGCGGGGAGCTGGGCAGTCTGCTTACCGATACGCCTACCCCTTGGGCGGGCGACTTTGCCGCGCCAGAGCAGATTCTTCCTCCTGCCCCTCTGGTAACGCCGTCGGGACGCCCCGTCTGCTGGGAGGCCAACCAGACAATGAACAACAGTTTCGGCTACACGGAGGGGGACAAGGCCTATAAGGGCGCGCCGGTCCACATCCGGCAGCTTGTGGAGTGCGTATCCAAAGGCGGCAACTATCTCCTGAATGTCGGGCCGGATGCCAAGGGGAATTTCCCGCCGGAAGCCCGCCGGACGCTGCGGGAAATGGGCGAATGGATGCGCCTGAACGGAGAGAGCATCTATGGCTGCGGTCCCGGCCGTCCGGCGGAAGCCTTTGGCTGCCGGACTACCGCCAAGGGAAACAAGCTGTATCTCCATGTGATGCACCTGCCGGTGGGACCGCTGCCGGTATCTGGCATCAGACCGGAGGAGATCAAATACGCCCGGCTGCTGTCCACGGGCGCGGAGGTGGAGGTCCTCTCCGAGGGCTGGGCCGTGCAGAACTACCCGGGGTATACCTTCCTGAATCTTGGGGTGTCCTGGGGTGAGGCCTTCCCCATGCCGGCGGAAGCGGACCTCGTGGTGGAACTGACTTTGCGGGATTGACTGCAAAACCGGAATTCCGGATTTCATAGGAAAAGGGGACCCTGACTGCCGGAAAGGCGGTCAGGGTCCCCTTATAGTCGAAGCAGTTGAAAAGCGGTAAAGTTCGGCGGTAAAAACAGGACGTGGACTTCGTTGTCATCCTTGGCGGGCGTCAGCCCGCCTGCGTCCTCCGCCTCGCCACACCCAGTTTTCCCTCGCCTCCTTTTTACCGATTGACTATAGAACCTGTATTCCCAGGTTATGAATACAGGTTCCTAATCAGGCGCTGACCATAAAAAGGAGCCGCTGTCGGAGACAGCGGCCCAGGCGGGTGGGATATTGGAAAGCTTCCATAGAGTATGATACACCAGACAAGCCCTTTTGTCCATAGGAGGTTTTGCCGGTTTTTAAGAACCTTTGTCGATAATTGGAGGCGGAGGAGAATTATTCCTCCACACCGTCCGTCTCCAGCAGGCCGTAGCCGCCATCCCTGCGGCGGTAGACAATGCTGACCACGCCGTCCGTGTTGCGGTAGACGAAGAAATCGTGGCCCAGCAGATTCATCTGCAGGATCGCCTCGTCCTCGCTCATGGGCTTCACGGCCACGTGCTTGGTACGCACCACCTGGAACTCGGTCTCTTCGCTGACGTCAAATTCGGCGGGAACGCTGGGGGCCAGGGCATCCTGCCGCAGTCGCTTGGAGAGTCGGGTCTTGTTTTTGCGGATCTGACGGTCAATGGTGGAGCAGGCGGCGTCAATCGCGCCTCGCATGTCGCCGTCTCTGGAATCCTCCTGGGCACGGAAGAGGGTGCTGCCGCTGCGGATGGTGATTTCGACCACACAGCGATGGCCCTTTTCCACCGCGAAGGTCACAAGCGCGTTGGCGTCCTCCCGGAAATAGCGGTCCAATTTGGAGATTTTCTTCTCGGCGTACTCCTTGATGGAATCGTTGAGGGACACCTTTTTGCAGGTAAATGTGAACTTCATACGATCGCTCCTTTCATGGTTCTCCTTTGCGGGTAAGCACAGTATACCATTTTTTGGATGATTTGTACAGTCCTAATTTTGCAGAGCTGGATTTTTTTATCCATCCTTCCGGCGGCGGTCCCGCTACCGGTTCTCGCCGATATACAGCTGGGCCCGGTTCTGGATCAGCGCCGCGGTTTCGTCCACAGACTTGTCCCCGGCAAAATAGGGCTGGACCTGTTCCCGGATGATGGTCAGCAGCTCCGGTCCTATGTGCTGGGAGGGGACGGCGGCGTTATACAGCTCCAGGAACCTTTCCCGCCGGACATCATCGTCAAACAGCTCATAGACCTCCATGACTGAATAAATTTCGCCGCCCTGCGTTTCGGGAACAGACAGGACAACCGACGGGTCTTCAATGGGGCTGCCGCTTTTGTCCAGAACTACGCTGCCGGCGGAATCCGTCAGCCAGTCGGGCGCCATATACTCCTCAAAGTCATGCTTATTGATGGGGAACCCGCTGACGCGTTCAAGATTCATAGCGCTGCGGCCCGCCCCAGTGGGGTCGGCCGCCCCGGGCAGCAGACTCTGGCGGATGAAGGCCCAGGCTCCCTCCTTGTGCCGGCAGGCGGCGGACATCCCAACATCGCAGTCCCCCAGCATAATCCGGCTTCCAGCCCGGTCCTGACTGGGGAAACCTACAAAGGAGACATATCCGCCTCCCTCCAGCGCGCCGAAGACGGCGTTGGCAGCCAGCGGATACGAGCCTGACCGGCCTTTCTCCCGGTTCTCCTCCGCAAAAGCGAGGGCAGGGCAGACAACGGCGTGCCCCTCCCGGTAGTTGCCGTCCTCATCAATCAGGCTGGCGTAAACGTTGTTTTCCTCCAGGTATGCCTCGTAATCCATCAGATTTTCCGGTCCGGCACACAGGGCGTCGTAGAAAAGCAGGTCCTGGGGATGATTCAGGAAAACCTGCCGGAACAGATACCGGCCCTCCCGAAGCCCTGACTCGGCACTGCCGGCTGCATAGACTGGGTCACCGTCCTCGCCGGCCTGACGGCACAGCTCCAGCAGATTCTTGAACTCCTGCGTGTCAAAGCGGCATGTTCCGCCGGACCAGTCCACCCAGCTGCCGTTGTCGTATTGAATCAGGACGCTCAGCAGGATGCTTCTGTCATAATTGGGTTCGGTGATCCGGCTGCCCTCCGGCATCTGCCGCCAGCAGTCCAGCAGCTCCTCCAGCGTCCAGCCGGTCCGGCGGCCCACCAAGTCCGACCGGGCCGCCAGTGTGACAATGGTGAAGGCGGGAGAAACCTTGTACAGTTTTCCGTCCACAGATACGCACTCCAGCGCGTGTTCCATCAGGGCCTCCCGGCCTCCAAGCTCCTGGTCGCCGTCAATCCAGGGCCACAGATCCTCCAGGTAGCCCTTTCGGGCGTAGGCGTCCGGCAAGAGGCTGGAATCCCAGATATCCGGGCCGCTGCCGGAGGCTACATCCGCCCGCAGCAGCAGCCTGGCAGTGTCATAGGCCGCCAGATACGCATCATTGGACAGGCTGTTGGGGTCCAGGCCCTCTCCGGCGTAGTCCCGGAGCTGGACGACGTACTGGCTGTTGGTCTTGTTGAAGCGGTTGATCCTGTCCCGCAGGCTGCTGTCTGCGAAGATCGCCCCGCAGACCAGCTTGATCTTTCCTGCGTTGGGATCCACGCTGGACGGGGAGAGGACGGACAGCCGCAGGTCCCTTGCATATTGCAGCGTCAGGGCCGCCAGCTTCCCGCCGTCCAGGGGGGCGAAGCACACCGTACTCCCTGTCAGCCCCGTATCCCCCCAGTTCAGCAGCAGCCGGGGCGATTCGGCTTCCGGTTCCCAGGCGTATAGATTGCTGCCCTGGCTGTAGAAGAACAGGAAGCCGCCTGTACCGGTGCAGAGCCGCTCTGTGCCTGCGGGCAGTGCGAAGCGTTTTGCTCCCCAGCCCTTTGCGGCAGGGTCGATGACTCTGGCCTCCCGCTGTCCGCCGGGCAGGGCGGACAGTATGGCTACGGTCCCGTCCGGCAGCAGGGCCAGCGGTCCGCCGGAGAGGACGGTGGTCAGGACCGGAGGCATATCGGCCTCCAGCGTGAACAGATGACGGCCTTTCCCGTCCGCTACCGCCACGCTGCCGGGCCCGGCGAGGCAGATGCTGCCTTTCCCGTCCACCGCGAAGCCGGTTACGCCGTAGGCGCTCTCCAGCTCCAGAGCCTGTACCGCCTCGCTCAGATCCACCAGCTTTTTCTCCTCCCCGGTAACGGGGTCCAGCTGGTAGAGGTGGTGGAAGGCGTCCCGTCCGGTGAAATACTTGTGGGAGGATTCCCGCTCCGGGTCAAAGTCCTCCGGAAGGTCGAAATACATCTTGGCGTACATCTCGTACACCCACAGCGTTCCGTCCGGGGCCAGAACGGGTCCTATCCGGTTTGCATAGGCACCCTCCGGTACCTGGGGAGCTTCATACTTCGCCATCCGTTCCGCCGTACCCTCCTCCAGGGAGACACGGCACAAAACGGGGGCTGCGGTCCCCTCCGTTTCCTCGTCTGCCAGGTAGTACATAAATTCTCCGTCGGTACAGCAGCCGGTGAGGTTCCCGGCCTGGACCGGAAGAGGCACGTCCTTGGACAGATAGGCGGGCGCGTCAGTCCAGCTGATCTTGTGCGCCGGCCGCCTGCTCCCCGCACCGCAGCCGGCCAGCACCAGCGCCAGTGCCAGCAGCAGGGCGCAGATGGTTTTTGTTTGCTTCATCGGTGTGTTTCTCCTTTCGTTTATGCGCTATTAATGCTCACTCACATACAGCTGTGCCCGGTTCTGGATCAGCTTCGCCGTCTCCTCCAGGCTCTTGTCTCCCGCGAAGTACACGTCCGCCTGCTCCGTGACGATATCCAGCAGGGCGTCGTTTCTGCCGGTAATCTGCTGTGTGGACTCATAGAGCCGCCAGAACCGGTCCATCTGGGCCTCGGTGGGGGCGAAGAGGTAGGCCATCAGGACGATGTCGCCGGGGCGTCCGGCACCGATCCCATCCGGTGAAAACTCCACCGGGTCCCCGTTTCTGTACCGGAAAAGCTCGCCGGTGTACGGGTCCGTCCAGAACGCCATCCCCATCCGCATCTGCTCCTCAAAGGTCTCCCTGTTGACGGCGAGGCCGGCATATGACGCAGGCCCGCCGCCGTATGCGGCATAATACCAGCCAGTCACGTTGCTGTAGGGAAGCAGCAGGGTGCGTACAAAAGCCCACGCCCCTTCCTTGGCCTCGCTGGCGGCGGAGATGCCCATGCTTAGGTGAAGGGTGAAGCTGCTGCCCGTACCGCCCGCCGTGGGAAATCCCACATAAGAAGCGTAGATATTTCTGTCTGCTGCGCCGGCTGTGCAGTCCCCGGCCACCTTTTCCCGGGGAGACTTACCTCTGAACGGTTGGATTTTTGTAAATCCATTGCTCCACCAGCCGGTCTGGCTGTCATCAAAATTGTAGCGTGTCCGGATCAGCTCCTCTCCGGTATAGGGGATGATTCCATCGGTGTAGATAATATCCGCGTCCCAAAGCCGCTGATCGTAGTCCGCCAGCGGCTCCCGGCCGCCGAACAGTGCATCGTCGATCACCAGGTCCCTGGGTTCCGAAAGCGTCCGGGCATAGAGGAGCGGCTTGCCCTCCCAGGGAAACACCTGGCACTCTTCCCCGCTGCCCATCACCGCATCGGTGCCGCTGAGTCCCAGATCGTCACGTATATAAGGATCATCCAGATCCTTGCCGGTCTCTGCTGCCTCCTCCCCGCTGCCGGCCAGCTGCAGCAGGGCCTTGGTCATCGTTGTCAAAATCGCATTTGCCGGTCTCCAGATCAACATAGCGGCTCAGGTTCATGTTAACCAGATAGTACAGGGTGGACCGCCGGTCAAACCGGTGGAACATCGGGAATGCAAGGTTGCCATCGTCTTCACGGGCAAAGTAAAATTCCGGCATCCCGCCGAAGGCATCCACCATCTCCTCCATGGTCCACCCGGTCCGGTTTCCCGCCACAGCCGCGCTGGCCACGGCGGCCTCGATCTGGAAGCCGCTGCATACCTGAGGCAGCTTGCCGTCTACCTCCAGACACTCCAGTACGTGTTCCATCAGACCGTCCCGGCTGATCTCCGGGTCACTGTCGATCCAGGGCCACAGGTCTTCCAGCGCCCCCTGCCGGGCCAGCCTGTCCAGTGGGACGGTTTCGTCCAGTATGTCGGGACAGCGCCCTGCGGCAATTTCCGCGTACAGCCGGGACAGGGCGTTCTGGTAGACCGGTGTGTTTTTATCGCCGCTCCAACGCAGAACTTCCACGGAGTAATCCCGATACTCAATGTAATACTCCTTATTGGCGGCGTTGAATTTTTGAATCTTGTCCTTGATGATGTAGTTGATGTCGATGGTTCCGTATACCAGCCGCGCCCTCGGGGGCCTCCTCCGTAGGCAGGAGCCCTGCCCCCGTTCCGTCCAGGAACACGGCCGTCAGAAAGACTGCTGCCATACGTTTTATCATGACATGCTCTCCTCTCAAATGTTTTTATGGATATGCGGATGCACGTGGCTTTGGACTGGCTCCGCCGTCTTCTCCGGAGGCCCTGCTTTCTGCGGGGTATGCCGCGCTGATTTCCGCAGGAGGAGTGAAAGGGCGGTTGACGGCGGCGACGGGAGCTGTTAAAATAGGGGCATCTCACATACAATAAGGAGGCGTTGGGCTATGCAGAGCGGAACCATCCGTCTGGATCTTCACGGAATGAACTGTACCCAGGCCCAGGCGGCCATTGACGCGGCCCTGCGCCGGGCAGGCGGCTCGGTCTACCGGCTGGAGGTGGTCCACGGCTACCACGGAGGCACCCAGCTGCGGGACATGATCCGCCGGGTGTATGCCAGGCATCCCCGGGTGAAACGCCTGGAGGTCGGATTGAACCAGGGCGCCACGGAGCTGGTGCTGCGGGAATATGTTTGAGCGGCAGGAAGGAGAAACGGCTGTGAGCAGACAGGAAGCTACCGAGCAATATATCAGAGCCCTGAAGCTGGGCCAGAAAAATTATAAGGAGTGCATCGTCCAGGGGCGGTATCCCTATCCTCAGGTGCTGGATGAGATCCTGGACGAGCATATGGTGACGGGCCGTGTGGACATGGGAGTCATCGAGGTGCCCACCGAGCAGATCGTAGGCACCAAGTCCGCCGGGCGGCGCAGCGCCTTCGCGTCCGATTTCATGCCTCTGCTGGACTTGGACACAGAGTTTGCTCAGAAGTGGATGTCCCTGTGCGCGGCCCATCTGGGGGACGAGGGCATCCGGGACCCCATCCGGTGCTATGAGTACATGGGCCGCTTTTACGTCCAGGAGGGGAACAAGCGGGTCAGCGTCCTCAAGAGCTACGGCGCGCCCACCATCCCCGGCTATGTGATCCGGGTGGTTCCCGCCTGGTCCGACGATCCGGCCATTCGGGCCTACTATGACTTCATGGCCTCCTACCGGATGACGGGGCTGTACCGGGTGCATTTCAGCCGTCCGGGCAGCTTCGCCAAGCTCCAGGCGGCCCTGGGCTTCGAGCCGGATCACGTCTGGACGGCGGACGAGCGCCAGCATTTCGTGGCGGGACTCACCTATTTCCGGGACGCCCTGCGCAAGCAGAGTCCCGAGGAGCTGCCGGTGACTCCGACGGACGCCCTGCTGGTGTGGCTGCGGGTGTACGCCTTTGAGCAGCTGTGGAGCTTCAGCGCCGCAGAGCTGAATAAGTCGGTGGCGGCGGTATGGCCGGATATCAAGCTCTTTGCCGCCGACAAGCCCATCTCCGTCAGTACCGAGACCGAGGAGCAGAAGGCAGAGGAGGTCCCTGCGCCCAATCTCTTCGGCCGCCTGCTCCACGCGGTGTTCCCTGACCACCTGAACGTGGCTTTCGTCAATGAGTACACCCCCGAGGAGAGCGACTGGGTCCATGCCCACGATCTTGGCAGGCAGTACCTGGAGGCGATGATGGGGGATAAGGTGACTGTCCAGGTATACAGCGGCGTCCAATCCGGCGAAATGGCTGAGAAGGCCATGCAGGAGGCTGCCGGGAGCGGCGTCCAGGTGATTTTTGCCACTACGCCGACGCTCATCAGCGCCTGCCGGAAGCTGGCGGCCAAGTATCCCGGCATCCGCATTCTCAACTGCTCCGCCTCCATGCCCTATGCCGGTGTGCGGACCTATTACAGCCGGATCTATGAGGGGAAATTCATCACCGGCGCCATTGCCGGAGCCATGAGCCGGGACGGGGAAATCGGGTACGTGGCCTCCAACCCCATTTTCGGCGTACCCGCCAGCATCAACGCCTTTGCCCTGGGGGCCCGGCTGACCAATCCGCGGGCCCGGATCAGACTGAAATGGTTCTGCGTGGAGGAGGATGCCATGAGAGCCCTGGCCTCCCAGGGGGTAGAGGTCATTTCCAACCGGGATATTCCTTCTCCGGACCGGATCGGAGAGCCATGGGGCCTGTGCCAGGCGGAGCCGGACGGCACGCTGCACTCGCTGGCTTCCCCTTACTGGCACTGGGGCAACTTCTATGTCAAGCTGGTGCGCAGCATCTTCAGCGGCGGCTGGGACGAGCTGAACGTCCAGGAGGAGGAGCGGGCAGTAAACTATTGGTGGGGCATGAGCAGCCGGACGGTGGATGTGCTGCTCAGTCCGGATCTGCCTGCCGGGGTGGCGCAGCTGGTCCAGATACTCCGCAAGGGAATCATTGACGGGTCCATTGAACCATTCCGCCGCCCCATCCGCTCCCAGGACGGTCAGGTGCGCAATGACGGAGAGAAGTGGTTCTCCCCTGAAGAGATCCTCCATATGGACTGGCTGTGCGAGGGCGTGGAGGGGAGCATTCCCGCCTACGACCAGCTGCTGCCTGTATCCCGCACGCTTGTCCAGCTGCAGGGGGTGTATCGGGATCAGATCCCGCCGGAGAAAGAAGGCACGATGCTGTGAAGATCCTTCTTGTCTCTGATAAAGAAAGTCCCTACTACTGGGACTACTACCAACCGGGGCGGCTGTCGGACATCGACCTCATTATTGCCTGCGGTGATTTGAAGTCCCAGTATCTGTCCTTTTTGGTCACCATGGGCCGGGCCCGGGTGCTGTATGTCCACGGCAACCATGACCAGACCTATGAGCGCTGCCCCCCGGAGGGGTGCGAGTGCATCGAGGATAAGATTGTGACGGTGAACGGTCTGCGCATTCTGGGACTTGGGGGCTGTCCGGTTTACAGCGGCGGGCCCCACCAGTACACGGAGAGCCAGATGATCCACCGGATCCGGAAGCTTTGGTTTCGCCTCTGGCGGGCCAAGGGGGTCGATATCGTGGTTACCCATTCGCCCGCCCAGGGCTACGGGGACGGGGAGGACTATGCTCACCGGGGGTTTGAATGCTTTCTTCCTTTTCTGGATAAATATAAACCGCGGTATTTGATCCACGGGCATGTGCATCTCAATTATGGGGCGGACAGGCCCCGGATGCTCCAGCGGGGAGAGACGACGATCATCAACGCCTACGAGCGGTATATTCTTGAAATTCCGGATAAGGTGTAAGAACCTGTATTCATCATCGGGGAATGCCGGAAGGGCGGGGATTCTTCTCGTCAGACAAGGAGATTTTCCCGTGAAGCGCCGCTTTTAGCGCTAAGCCCGCCGCAGGCGGGCCCACGGGCGGGGCATGAATGAGGCGATCCGGGCAGAACCGGAACCGCTCACAAGGCGGGCAAAGGAGGAAACCGCCGCAGAGAATCCTGCGGCGGTTCTTTTTTAGATACCGTGCTGATAGTTATAGGCTCCGCACAGGGCGTTGGCGTTTTTGATGATAATATGCATTGCGACAAAGGGACCAATGCCGCAGGCCAGTAAGCCGACCAGATACCACAGCAGTACGGTGGTGCCGTTCTCCTGGAAATTCAGCCCATACCGGGGAGCGTTCTCCGCCAGACGGTTGCCCAGGGAATAGTACCAATATATTCCGTAGAAGCCGCAGGTAATCATACTCAGCAGAATCAGCTTGATGAGACCGGCGGTGGATTTGCCGTCCCCGGCGCAGACCGCGTTGACATCCCGGGCCAGGGCATAGATGAAGTACCAGCCGTAAATACCGCAGGTAATGAAGGTTAACAGAATGTAGGCAATCAGGCTCCGGTCCGCTTTCGGCCGGAAGGGGGCGTAGCCCTGGGGCGGCGGGGGTGTCTGACCGTACTGGGGACCGCCGCCGGGACCGGGCTGCTGGTACTGGGGATTGCCGTACTGGTTGTACTGCGTATACTGCGCCTGCTGTTGGGCCGCGCTGCGGGCTGCGCGCTCCGCTTTGGCGTTCTGAGCGGCCTGAGAAGCCTGGGCGCCCACCTCGCCGGCAGTCTGCTGGAAGGAATGGAGGGCTTCCTGAACATCCAGCTTCAAGTCATCCGCAGTTTTGCCCATGAGCGGGAACTCACCCAGTACAAAGCGCTCGATGGCGTACACGCCGGCGACGGCCACCGCAACACCCAGGACAGCCAGAATAAAGCCGCCGAAATAGTGGCCAAAGCCGCCGGGATAAATCACCAGGCTGACGATTGTGGAGAGCAGGCGCACGGCCAAAAAGCCGGCGCCGCCAACAGCCAGACAGACCAGCAGGCCGTCAGAGGTCCGCTCGTTCCGCTTGAAGGCAATCAGCGCGCAGACAATGGCCATAGCTGCCAGCATGACGGCGGCCAGCGCGTTCAGACCCACGATCCGGATGGTACCGAACACACCTGCCCAGCCGATCTGGAAAATTCCGCTCAGCGCGCCAAACAGATACCGCACGGCCAAGCCGCCGCACACTGCCATGCAGACGGCGGCGAATACCGTCAGGACCATGGCGCTGCCGGAGGCAGGAGTTGTCTGCCCCGGGTAGGGGGCGCCCTGCTCCTGTGCCGCGCCGCAGGAATTACAGAAGGCGGCTCCCGGCGCGAGATCCGCGCCGCATTTCCAACATTTCATTTTTGATTATTTCTCCCTTCATTTCGTGTAGCGGCGATCAAAGCAATGATTATTGCCGTTTCGCCGCTGATTGGTGCCGGCATTTCCGGCTTGGACGGAAGCGTATCCGCAGCGCGGACCTTGATAATATGTCCTGCGTACCGCTCAAGACCGTCCTTACTGAGAATCTGCGTTTACAGGCGCTGAACGCTGTCTGGCCTGGCCTTTTTACCGCCCTGCCGCTCTCTGCTGAGGATGGAAAAGGTCCCGTGGCTGGTGCGGCGGGCCGGATATGTGCGTTGCCGGCACGATCATATGCCTGTACTCGTTGTATGCCTGGGCCTGCTGGGATTCGCAATTCTTGACCGGGTACATGTTTCATCTCCTTTCTTCCTGCGAAGGGCCGGCGGCCCGGGTAGATTGTAATATGGAATTGAGCATCATATGACGTGGACAACACAAAAGTAAAGAGCATCATAGGATCATCGCTGGGATGCGGAATGACGCTTTGTGCCTGGAGCCGGACGGGAGTGGGGGACAAGGTGTTTCCGTTTATGATCCGGAGGCCAGGATGCCGGAAAGCAGACGGCCGATCAGTCCCCGGGAGGGCTGAAAGACAACTACCGGATCCTTCAGATACAGGAGGCGGACAAGATACACCAATAAAAACAGCGTACACACGATGCCCATACTCCAGCAGAAAACACGCCGGGGAATCCGGCGCTGAAAGAACAGCAGTGCTGCCACAGGGGCCGGCAGCCAGAACAGGGGATGATAGGCAATGGCCCCCGCCAGGTTCCCTCCCAGCAGGGACAGCCACGCACGGCTCATGCCGCAGCCTGCACAGGAAATCCCCGTGAGATACAAGATGGGACAGGTTACGCCCAGAGATTCGATTACGATGTAAAAGAGGACAATTGCCGCCAGGGGGCGCAGGTCTTTGGTTTGCATGGAATGGTCCACCCTCCTGTCCGGGCTCACTCCCTATGGCGGGAATTATTTTCTTTATGTTACCATGTTTCATGGGGTTTTGCAAGGAGAAATTCGGCTTTTTTCGCGGTGAACGGAGGTGTGGAGCCCGCAGGCTCTGTTTGCTGAAAATAAGAAAAATTCATAAACTCTTAAAGAACCCATAGGATTTCCCTGGTAAAATACAGAATCTCAGAGGCTTTGCCGCCGCCTGTGAAATGCCGGAGCGCCAGCGGTGGACAAGCATGGAAATCTGTGGTATACTATAACAATCGTCAGAATTTCCGGCAAAGGTTCAGGGCTCCCAATGGCATGTGGCTTTGCTGCCGCCTTTGGCGGGCGTCAGTCCGCCGGCACCCCGCCTTGCCCTGTGCCGTTTGCCCGCTCTTCCTTTTTGCTGCGGATTCTGAAGACTGCTATACACTTCACCATATGACATGGATGGGAAAGGAGGCGCCTATGCGAATTGACGTGCTGGGCGTTGGCTTTGACAATATGACGGTAGAGCAGGCGGTGGCCGAGGGCGTGCGCCTGCTGAATACTCCGGGAGCCCACTACGCGGTGACTCCCAACCCCGAGATCGTGGAGGTCTGCCGGGAGGACGGGGACGCACGGGAGGCTGTCAACGGCGCGGACCTGGTGCTGGCCGATGGCATCGGCATCGTTTACGGCGCAAAGATGCTGGGGACGCCCTTGAAGGGCCGTGTCACCGGCATCGGCTTTGCCCAGGAGCTGATGTCGCGGATGGCGGAGAATGGCAAGCGGCTGTTTTTGCTGGGCGCAAAGCCCGGCGTAGCGGAAAAGGCGGCGGAAAATCTCCGGCGGCAGTATCCCGGCCTGGCCGTGGCGGGGACCCACGACGGCTATTTCCGGGAGGACCGGCCGGTAATCGAGGCTATCCGGGCCAGCGGCGCAGATGTGGTCTTTGTCTGTCTGGGCGCGCCCAAGCAGGAAAAATGGATGCGGGAGAATGGAGAGGCTACCGGGGCTCATCTGCTGGTGGGGCTGGGCGGCTGCCTGGATGTGTTCTCCGGCGAGGTCCAGCGGGCTCCGGAAATTTTTCAGAAACTGGGGCTGGAGTGGCTTCACCGGTTGGCGAAGAACCCCGGCCGTATCGGCCGGATGATGAAGCTACCCTTGTTTCTGGTCCACGTGGCGGGGGAGAAGAGGAAAAAGAAATGAAGGGAAAGCTTATCGTATTAGAGGGCACCGACGGTACGGGCAAGACCACCCAGGTCGGCCTCATGGCCCAGCGCCTGGAAGGGGCGGGCGTCCCTTTCCGGCAGGTGAAGTTTCCCCGGTACGGCAGTCCCTTCGCCGCGCCGGTGGAGCGGTATTTGCAGGGGGACCTGGGGAAAAGGCCCGGGGACGTGAGCGCCTATGCCGCCTCCACCCTGTACGCCGTGGACCGCTACGCCTCCTACCGGCAGGAGTGGCGGGAGGAGTATGAGGGCGGGAAGCTGATCCTGGCGGACCGCTACACCACCTCCAATGCTGTTCATCAGGCCCCCAAGCTGCCGGAAGAGGAGCGGTGGACCTATCTGAACTGGCTGTTTGATCTGGAATACAACCGCCTGGCTCTGCCGGAACCGGATCTGATGATCTATCTGGACCTTCCGGCGGAGATCTCTGCGCAGATGCTTCGCCTCCGCCAGGAGGCAACCCACACAAAGGCCGACATCCATGAGCAGGACGGGGCCTACCTCCGTGCCTGCCGGGAGAGTGCCCGGGATATCGCGGGACGGCTGGGCTGGAAGGTGGTGGACTGCTCCCGGGCGGGCGCAATGCGCACGCCGGAGGACATCCATGAGGAGTTGTGGGCGCTTGTCCAGCCTCTGACAAAATGCGGAGGGGACGGGAGCGCATAAGCGCCCCGCCCCCTCCGGCAGGCTGGACTATGTACCTCAGCAGCATCCGCACCCGCAGTTGTTGTTGCAGCATCCACACCCGCAGTTATTGTTGCAGCAGCATCCGCAGTTGTTCCCGCTGCCGTTTCCGTTGCCGCAGCCGCCTCCGCAGCAGCACAGGAGGATGATAATCAGAATGATCCACAGGCAGCCGCCGTCGTTCCCGTTGTTCCACATAGTTTTGTTTCACCTCGCTTTTCAATCTGAACCATACTATGTGGGCGGGAAGGAAAATGCAGCTTGGCCGAAAAAATTTTTTGCGCGGAGCTTTCCGCGCCCAACCCACAAAAGGGAGGACATGAGTCCATGAACCAAGACGACCGCTACAGAACTACCAGCTGGGACGGCGACGAGGTCGCCCGCCGGAGCGGGGAGCATCCCCACAGAGACCCCGGTCCCGCAGGGGACCGTCCGCCCCGGAGCGCCGGCGCGGATCAGGGCGCTTCCAGAAGCACCGCCCCCGCCAAAAAGAAGAAACGGCGGAAAAAACGTACCAACCCCCTGCTGGCCATCCTCCTCTGGCTGGCTATCGTGGCCACCAGCTCCGCCATCTTCGCCGGGGTGGGCTGGATGCTGGCCAACGATTTTGCCGCCTTGAACAAGCCGCCTATGGAGACCAGCTTCCAGGTCACCGAGGACTTCATCACCGAGGTGACGCAGGAGAAGCAGGAGGACGGCTCCGTCAAGGAGGTCACCCACTACGATATGGAGAAGGTGGCCGCGGAGCTGAAGAAGGCGGGGCTCATCGAGTATGAGTGGTTCTTCCGCCTGTTCGCCTGGTTCTACCACGCGGAGACCAAGCTGAACACCGGCACCTTCACTCTGAACACGGAGATGGACTATATGGCCCTCATCCGCAGTATGCGCACCACCGGCGGCAAGACGGAGACGGTGGAGCTGACCATCCCCGAGGGCTACAGCGTCAAGCAGATCATCGAGCTGATGGCGGAGAACGGCGTGGGCACCGTGGAGAAGCTCACGGACACCGCCGCTAACTACAAGTTTGAGAACTACGTCTTTGTGGACAACGACAACCTGGGCGACGCCAGCCGGCTGGAGGGCTACCTGTTCCCGGATACCTACGAGTTCTACGTGGGCGCCCGGCCGGAGCTGGCTTTCAACTCTATGCTCAGCAACTTCAACAAGAAGGTCTACGGCAACGACGAGCTGGAGGAGCTGTACGAGGCCTCCGCCTATCCCTTCGAGGAGATCATCACCATTGCCTCCCTGATCGAGAAGGAGACCGACGGCTCCGACCGGTCCAACATTTCCTCGGTCATCCGCAACCGTCTGGAAAACGAGGGGGAGACCGGGCATTTGCTCCAGATCGACGCCGCCCTGGTCTACGCCGCCGGACGGCCCATCACCCAGGCGGACTACACCTCTCTGGACAGTCCCTACAACCTCTACCAGCACACCGGACTGCCTCCTACGCCCATTTCCAACCCCGGCCTGGCCTCCATCAAGGCGGCTCTGAGCCCGGCGGAGACCAATTACTATTTCTATGTCCTGAATCCCGAGACCAAAAAGCACGTGTTCAGCGAGACCCTGAACCAGCACAACAAAGCGGTTGCCGAGGCGTCCGAGGCCGCTGCCAGGATTGCCGCCGCGGGCGAGGGGAACTAAGCGATATGGGGGAGAGAAAAAAGCCGGAGCTGCTGTGTCCTGCCGGGGACATGGAGCGGCTGCGGATGGCGGTACTCTACGGCGCGGACGCAGTGTACCTGGCGGGAGAGAGCTTCGGGATGCGCTCCTTCGCAGGGAATTTCTCCCGGGAGGAGCTTCCGCAGGCTGTGGAATTTGCCCACAGCCGTGGAGTCCGGGTTCACGTGACGGTGAACACCATGCCCCGGAACGGGGAGGTGGAAAGGCTGCCGGAGTGGCTGGAGTTTTTGGACGGCGCGGGGGTGGATGCGCTGATTGCGGCGGATCTGGGGACCTTCACCCTGGCGGGGCGGTACGCCCCCCGGTGTGAGCGCCACGTCTCCACCCAGGTCAGCGTGGCCAACTATGCCGCCGCCCGGGCGTGGTACGACCTGGGGGCGAAGCGGGTCATCCTGGCCCGGGAGCTGAGTCTGGAGGAGATTCGGACAATCCGGTCCAAAACGCCGGAGGATCTGGAGCTGGAGGCCTTTGTTCACGGGGCCATGTGCGTCAGCTACAGCGGGCGGTGCCTGCTCTCGAACTATATGACCGGGCGGGACAGCAACCGGGGCGCCTGCGCCCAGCCCTGCCGCTATCAATACTACCTTATGGAGGAAAAACGGCCCGGGGAATATTTCCCTGTATTCGAGGACGGGGCGGGGACCTATATCATGAACTCCCGGGATATGTGCATGATCGATCACCTGGACGATCTGGCGGAGGCGGGCCTCAGCAGCCTGAAGATCGAGGGCCGGGCCAAGAGCGCCTATTATGCCGCTATTGTCACCGGCGCTTACCGCCATGTCCTCGACGATGTCTGGGCGGGACGTCCCGCCGATCCCGTCTGGCGGGATGAGGTGGAGAAGGTCAGCCACCGGCATTACGCTGCGGGGTTCTACTATGGCCCGCCGGGACAGTATTATGAGAATGCCCGGTATATCCGTGAATGGCAGGTGGTGGCCCTGGTGACGGAATGCGCTCCCGACGGCACGGCCACACTGACGCTGCGCAACAAATTCCGGGAGGGGGACACGCTGGAGGCGGTGGGGCCCGACCTGAAGCCCTTTGCCTTTCAGGCGGAGGCCATCGAGGACGGGGAAGGACTGCCGGTGACGGAGCCGAAGACACCCCGGATGGTTCTCAGGATGAAGCTCCCGCAGCAGGTCCCCGCCTGGAGCATCCTGCGCATTGAGCGGGATTTGTCGGCGAAATCGTGAGAAGCGTCCCCGGGCACAAAACAGAAAGGAGCGGCTCCCCTATGAAAAAGATAAAATTGCCATGGAAGATACTCCTTGGTGTAATGGCACTCCTGTTGGCAGCAGTCCTGGGCTATCTCATCTACGTCTTTGCCGCCTACTACAGGGTGGAGGACAACCAGACGCTCACCGTGGAAACGGCGGGGGATTCCGCCGGCGGGGCCGTCTCCGCCGGGGAGCTGTACCGCGCCGCCTCTTATAACATCGGCTTTGGAGCCTACAGCAACGACTACAGCTTCTTTATGGACGGAGGTAAGGAGAGCCGCGCCCGCTCGCCGGAGGCGGTCAGGGAAAATGTCACCGGCGCCATGGAAACGGTGAAGGCCATCGCTCCCAATTTCCTCTTCCTGCAGGAGGTGGATGTGGACGGGACCCGCAGCTACCATATCAACGAGCTGGACCTGGTGAGCGCGGCGCTGGAGGGGCTGTTCCAGAGCTGGACCTTTGCCCAGAACTATGACAGCCCCTATCTCTTCTGGCCCCTGCTGGAGCCCCACGGGGCCAACCGGGCGGGGCAGGCCACTTACGCGGCCTTCCCCATCACCTCGGCGGTACGCCGACAGCTGCCCATTGAGGACGGCTTCATGAAGCTGGTGGACTGTGACCGGTGCTACTCCGTCCAGCGTATCCCTATGGCGGACAGGGAGGGGGAGCTGGTGCTGTATAATCTGCACCTCTCAGCCTACACCTCCGACGGAGTTATCGCGGAGGAGCAGCTGGAGATGCTGTTTGCCGACATGCTGTCGGAGTATGAACAGGGCAACTATACCATTGCCGGAGGAGATTTCAACAAGGATCTGCTGGGCAATTCCTCGGAAATCTTCGGCGTGTCCGGTCCGGCCTATACCTGGGCTCAGCCCATTCCCGCCTCCCTGGTGCCGGAAGGGCTGTCCATGATCGCCCCCTTTGACGAGGAGAACCCCGCAGCCTCCTGCCGGAACGCGGACCGGCCCTACGGGCCGGATAATTACCGGGTTACAGTGGACGGATTCATTGTTTCCGCCAACGTGGAGGTCCGGAAGGCCCGGGTTTGGGAAACCGGCTTCCGGTGGAGCGATCATAATCCGGTGTATATAGACTTTATATTACAGTAGGTATACCTGCGTGGATTTTGCGCCGGTGGAAACAGTGAACCGGGCCGGGTGGAATCTGCGCCAGGCGAGGCGCCGTCCCAGCGCGGGCTGCCGTCCGGGCAGGGGCGGATTGGGATAAGATGCCTTCATAAACTGAGCGGACCATCCGGGCGGATGGCCCGCTTTTTTCCGGGACAAGGGACCGGGAACGACAAAATCCCCTCCGGGACAGGGATTATACTATAGTCAAAGCACTTGAAAAGAATCAAACGGATTCTTTTCGCGTCTGCGGCGCTGTATGCCGCAGGGGATCGCACGGCGGTCTCTGCTGAAGGCTTCACAGTCAACAGAAGCATGCGCAGCACACCGGCGGTACCTTGGACCGCCGGCTGGAAAAGCGTACGCTGCGCTTTCAAGTGCGCTGGCTATATGTCTCTCCAAAGGGGGTACGACCATGGTGGTTTATTTGGACAGTATTTTCCTGCTCAACAGCGCAGCTGATGCCGCGGCCCTGTATGCCACGGCCCGTCTCTCAGGTCTTCCGGCGGCCGGAAGACGGCTGGCGGCGGCTGCGCTGCTGGGGGGTACATATGGGGCGCTGTGCGCCCTGCCGGGATGGGGGATGCTCTCGTCCCTCCCGGCGCAGGCTTGTGCGGCGGCGGGGCTGGTACGGCTTGCCTTTGGGCGGCGTGAGGGATTCCTGCGGAGAGTGCTGCTGTTCTTTCTGCTCTCCTGCTCTCTGGCCGGGGCGCTGATGGCCGGAGCGAGGCTTCTGCAGGAGCGGGGCGGCGCTCTGACAGGGCTGGATTGGCGGATCTTCCTCCTGGCGGGAGGAGGCTGTTTCCTGCTGCTCTCGGTGGTTTTCCGGGGCGGGGCGCGCCACAGCGCGGCGGGGCAGCTGCGCCGCTGCCGGATCTTCCGCCGGGGCCGGGAGGCGGAGCTGACCGCCCTGCTGGACACCGGCTGCACGCTCACGGACGGACTGTCCGGCGCGCCGGTACTTACGGTCCACTGGGCGGCGCTGGAGTCTCTGTGGACGCCGGAAGAGCGGGTTGTGCTTTCCCGGCTGGAAAGTGAAGGCGCCGCCCGCTGCCTGGAGCGGCTGGGGGGCGGCTTCCGGCTTCTCCCTTACCGGGCTGTGGGCGTCCGCAGCGGACTGCTGCTCTGCTTCAAGGCGGACCGGGCGGAGCTGGAGGGGCGGTCCCTGGGGGCTGTCACCGTGGCTCTCTCTCCCACTCCCGTGTCCGACGGCGGCGGCTACGCCGCCCTCTGGGGCGGAGAGGAAGGAAAGGAGGCGGAGAACTATGCCGCGTAAAGCGCTGGCCCTGCTCCGCAGGCTGCTGGAAGGGCTGGGACTGTTTCGGCCCGGAAAGATTCAGTACATCGGAGGCAGCGATACTCTGCCCCCGCCCCTGAGCCGGGAGGAGGAGGCGGAGGTCCTGGCCCGCCTGGACGCCGGAGAGGAGGAGTCCCGGCAGATCCTCATTGAGCGCAACCTCAGGCTGGTGGTCTACATTGCCCGTCGCTTTGAGAACACGGGCATCAACATTGAGGATCTGATTTCCATTGGCACCATCGGCCTCATCAAGTCCGTCAATACCTACCGGACGGATAAGAACATCAAGCTGGCCACATACGCCTCCCGGTGCATCGAAAATGAAATCCTCATGTATCTCCGGAAAAACGCCGCTCAGCGGGGAGAGGTCAGTCTGGACGAACCCCTCAACACCGATTGGGATGGAAATGAGCTGCTTCTCAGTGATGTTCTGGGAACGGACTCTGATACGGTCATGCGTCCTATCGAGGACGATGTGGACCGTCAGCTCCTTTCCGCGGCCATCGCCAAGCTGGAGGAGAGGGAGCGGGAGATCATCACCCTCCGCTTCGGCCTGGGCGGCGGCCGGGAGCAGACCCAGAAGGAGGTTGCTGACCGGCTGGGAATCTCCCAGTCTTATATTTCCCGATTGGAAAAGAGGATCATCAGCCGCTTAAAGAAGGAAATTTTGAAGATGAGCTGAAAAAACTCCGAAAGCACTGCTTTCGGAGTTTTTTGCTGTGTGTCAAAAAGAGGCTATGCCGCTTTTTTGAGTGAAGGGCCGTCATATTGTATTTGCCGCCTGCGGGCGGCAAACTCTTGCGGAGGGACTTTTCGCTCTCTGCCGGTCTTTCAAAGGCTGCACAGCGCCGCCCGGATCACCCCACCGCCGCGCCGGACAGCGCGGCCAGGTACCGCTCGTTCGCTTTCCCCCAGTCGATCAGGGAGAACCAGTCCTCCACATAGGCTGCCTTGTCAAAGTGGTTCATAGGCAGATAGGCGTGTTCCC